>Ga0129314_1000695_pt1 | contig 31852 bp, 28 predicted proteins | sample O1111metagenome_FD_94431 | JGI IMG/M metagenome (GOLD analysis project Ga0129314, IMG submission 94431) | Orangutan individual fecal microbial communities from fecal samples from Wisconsin, USA - O1111 metagenome | ecosystem: Host-associated > Mammals > Digestive system > Large intestine > Fecal... | reverse complement strand
TCTGACCACCATGGCTCTCGGTAATCAAGGGATTCAGGCCAGAATCCGCCCTGCTTTCCAGCGCCATTCTTGACTTTGTCGAATATCGCTTACACAAAATTTTACGCCGGGCCCAAGAATCAGGCAAAAACCTTGCACTTGGGGGCAGCTATGTATCCGTCCTCATTCACCGCGATTGCCACCAAAATCGCAACGTTTTCGTACTCTCCGCCCCAGTTGCGCCGCAGGTAGATGCCGTCCACATAGACGTATGGATATTTGCCGCCCTGCAAAGGGCGGTTTCGCCAATCCTCGATGTGGACATAGGCCTTCTTGTTCAACTCACTGATGGTGGCCGGAGATACCTTGCTGCCCCACAGGGCTTCCGTAATATCCTCTACACGGCGCACCGAGACACCGGCAAGGTACATCTCGATGAGGGCTTCTTCCACGCTGCTCTCCCGGCGGCGATACCGCTCAATGATGGCCGTTTCAAAAGAGACGCCCTTGAGGCGGGGCACATGGAGCGTGACGTCTCCGGAGGTAGTGGTAAGGTTCCGGTCATAATGGCCGCTGCGGTAGCCCTGGCGAACCTCGCTGCGCTCATAGCGGGCGGCCTGGGTCAATTTCTCCGCTTCCTGCTCCAGCAGCTCATTCAGCGTTTCTTCTACGCTGCCACGGACCAATTCCTTAAGCTGGCCCTTGATTACTTCCTCGTTTAGCTGTACAATTTTCTCAGACATGGTTTACAGGCTCCTTTCAGAATGGTGTGTCGCGACTTCATTCTACCAGAGTTCTGCAAACCATGTCTCTTTTTTATCCTTTTTTCAATTTGCGCAACTTATCTTACCTTATCGCCTTCCGATCTCCCTCCTGAAGGGCATGGGTATAAATGTTCAGCGTTGTAGAGGTCTGTGCATGACCAAGACGGGCAGATACAGTCTTTACGTCCAGGTGACCGGCTATCAGGAGACTCGCAGCGGTGTGGCGAAACCCGTGGAACGGGATCAGGGGAAGCTGTTCGTCCTCTTTTTTGCCGTCATTGTACCGGATCACATCATGAAGCGCCTGATAGGGCGTACTATAATTCGTCATCCTGCCGTTGTCCTGGATGAACACCCAGTTTCTGCCCTGCCACTACGGACCCCATTTCAGGCGGTATTCCGTCTGCTGGACCTGCAATTTGTGCAGGTGAAGCGTAAGAAAGTGAAGGATGGATACTGTGCGGTTAGAAGCCCTTGTTTTAGGGACTTTACAGATCTGTGTGCCATCCACGACGGTTACGGCTTTCGATACCTGTAGCAGATCTCTGTCGAAGTCTATGTCAGACCACGTGAGCGCCAACAGTTCCGATTTCCGCAGGCCGGTATAAACGGCAAGGTTAAACAAAACTCTGATCTGCTCGGGAATCGTTTTTTCGATTTTGTAATCTCCGACTGTATAGGGAATTCCTGTATCATCCACTCTCTGGTGCCCCTTGACGGGGCTCCTCAATGTCGTTCAGAAAACGGATCACTTCTTCAGGCGTAAAGAATTTCAGTTTTTCCGAGACGTCTTCTCCATGAAGATGGATTTTTTCGCAGGGGTTGTGGTCAATGATCTCCTACTCAACAGCAGGGCGGAGAACCGAGGAGAGAACATTCCGGGTTTTTGCAATACTCCCCTTGCTGTATCCGCCGGACTTTCCGCCTTTCCGGGCACCATCTGCTGCAAGACTGAGGAAGAGGGCGTTGATGCTTCTCAGCTTCAACGCAGATAATTTCAGATGTCCAAGCGTGGGATAGATTTTATCCTCCAGTTCTTCCTGGTACTTTCTGACGGTCCCGGGCTGCAAGTTCGGATCCGCATATTCTTTGAGCCACCGGTCTGCAAACGCTTTCAGCGTGTTTTTCCGCCCGTCCATGGCGGCGCCGCTCTGCACCGTGGCTTCTACTCGCCATAATGGCTCCTTTCGTTATGATCAGAGCTGCTCCGCAGAATTCCTGCGGGGCAGCTGTTGTTGTATCAGCGGGCGATGTGTTCTTCCAGCATCTGAAGAAACTCCGTCTTGTCAGCTGTTTCCACAACGATGTGGCGAAGCTTCGGATCATGGAGACTGACACTGCAATCCAGCACAAAGGTGCAGACCAAAACCTGAGAGGAAAACCTGGAATTTGCGCAGACTTCGTTCCACACAGCGCCTCCCTTGGAAAAACGGTCCAGATATTCAAACGTGATGGAGCGGGATGCGAGCGCCTTCTTATAAGAGCGCGTATCCGAGATGTCTCCGGTCTCTCTGCGGAATGTAAAAATCAGAAATTCCTCTCCAGGGCGGGAGGCCATGAGATCCGCAATTTCGTCGATCTGGCGGAAATATGCGAGCTTGACGGAGCCAGAGTGATTGGGAAATTGATACATGAGGAGCTTCCCGGCTCTATCACGATGGCAAAAGCGGCACTGCCCGCAGGTTTTTAAATTGGACTGTTCAGCGGCACAGATGTCCGGGAGGACCGCGCCGGGAGTGGCAGTCAGATACAGACGATACGCGCGGCTGAACAAGTCGGGGAGCTTCCAAAGAAGCTGATCGAGATGGCTATTGAAGCAGGCGTCGGAGTAGAAGTAGTGCGCCTCATCGAAAATGACCCAGGCAACCATGCCGGTGCAGTTGGCGCTGCGCTGCTTGTAATGTTGTATAAGTCACGCTTTGCAGCTCTATGCGCCGCGGGCGTCTTTTGAATTTGGAGATTTCACTATAATTGCGGATGGAATTCTGTGCGAGTTTTTCGGAAAGCCGCCCTTGAAAGACCGGAACATTTCTGATATACTCAACCCAAAGTAAAGTGATATATTACATATCTCACGCGTGTATGTATTGGAAAGGAATTGTGCTATGCCTGAAAAGAGCTGCGCAGCCGGATTTTTCTCCGGATATGGGCAGATAAAAACGCTCACTTATAAGGATCAGGCGTACCAGTTCATCAAAGAGGCCATCCTCTATCAGAAATTTCAGCCGGACGCCATCTATTCCCAGGAGACCCTGTGCCAGGAGTTGGGCATCAGCCGCACCCCCGTGCGGGAGGCGCTGCTGGAGCTGCAGAAGGAGGGCTACGTCCGTTTTTGCAGAGGAAAGGGCATCCAGATCGTCTCCCTGGACAAGGACGCCATCCACGATATTCTGGAGATGCGCATCTATCAGGAGATGGCCGCGGCGGAGCTGGCGGCCAAGCGGGCCACCAAGGCGGATCTGGACTACATCGCCGAATGTCTGGAGGACAGCCGCCGCACGCTGGACTCCCAGGATATCATCCAGTGCTACCGGATGGACCATCAGTTCCACCGGGCGGTGGCCAAGGCGGCCCACAACGATCTGCTCTACCGTACCATCGATGATGTGCTGAATCACTACCTCCGGTTCGAGGTGCTGACGGTCTACCAGAGCAACAGCAGCGCCAACGCCATCCTGGCGGAACACCGCACCCTTTATGACGCCATCCGGGAACACGACGCCCAGAAGGCGCGTCACGCGGCGAAGAAGCATCTCCACGACGCCTATAAGCGTACGCTGGGAAAATACTGGACAGAATAATGCGAAGAGCCGATCCGCATACCGGGCGGATTGCTTTTCGTTTCCCTTAAGAAATATATTACATATCACATATTATATGCGACATGCATACGCGGCAAAAGTTTTTCCACGGCGCGAATGATAAAACCGGGATCTCCAGAGGCATTTTCGTATAAACATCCAAAATTCCGGCACCTGCTTGACAGGCAGAAAAAACCGGCGTAGACTATGTGACCATAGCAAAGGCGCTGTGGTCAGAGTTGACCGCGGCGCCTTTTTTCAGCCGTGTTCGCGGGCTACCACCGTTTTATCCACACAACACGATCAACACAGGAGGTACACCTGATGGCAGAGCAGAAGCAACTCTATATGTGGCCGTCCCACTGGGGCCGTCCGGTCGCCCATGGGCCTTACGGCGCGGTCAGCAGCAACAGCGTCTACGCGACGCGGGCCGGACTGGAGATCCTGAAGCAGGGCGGCAATGCCTTTGACGCGGCGGCGGCCGTCTCGCTGGCGCTGTCCGTGGTGGAGCCCCACCACTCCGGCATCGGCGGCGGCTGCTTCAGCCTGATCTACAGCGCGAAGGACGGCGAGTTCAGCGCGGTGGACGGCCGGGGAACGGCCCCGAAAAACGCCACGGCGGACCTGTTCATCAAGGACGGCGTGGTGCAGGATGAGTGGAAGGACCTGGGAGGCCAGTCCGTGGCCATCCCCGGACTGCTGAAGACTCTGGAGATTCTGCTGGAGAAATACGGCACCATGCCGTTGAGCAAAGTGATCCAGCCCGCCATCCGCCTGGCGGAGGAGGGCTTCGGCACCAGCTACACCGGCGCCCTCACCATGGACGACGACTCCGTGAAGCGGAAGCTGCGGCTGTCCGGGGCCATGCGGGCACTGTACCTCAAGGAGGACGGCGGCTTCTACCGATTCGGCGAGATCCAGAAGAATCCGGAGATGGCGGCCCTTCTGAAGGAGATCGCCGCCAACGGCACCGGCGCCTTCTACCGGGGTCCCGTGGCGGAGCGGATGGTGGACCTCATCAATGAGCGGGGCGGCTGCTACACCCTGTCCGATCTGGCGGACTATCAGCCCAAGTTCCGCCAGCCGGTGCGGGGCACCTACCGGGACTGCGAGGTGGTGGCCTTCGCACCGCCCAGCGGCGGCTGCGCCGTGGTGGAGATGCTGAACGTCCTGGAGCACAGCGACCTGAAGGCCATGGGCCACAACACCGCCGACAGCATCCACGCCCTGGCCGAGGCCATGAAGCTGGGCTTCGCGGACCGCAGCGTGGCGCTGGGCGACCCCGACTTCGTGGACATCGATCTGGACCGGCTGACCTCCAAGGAATTCGCGGCGGAGCGGTTCGCCCTCAGCGGCGACCGGGCCGGGGAGTACGCGGCGGCGGAGAACATCGAGGCAAAGGACTATCCCGGCAACACGTCCCACTTCGCCGTCATGGACCGGTTCGGCAACGCCGTCTCCCAGACCCAGACCGTCCGGGACTGGTTCGGCAGCGGCATCGTGGTGGACGGCTGCGGCTTCGTTCTCAACAACGCCATGTCGGATTTCTCCGCGGCGGTGGGCGCCCTCACCAGCCAGGGCCTGACCTACGGCAGCGCCAACGCCATCCAGGGCGGCAAGACCCCCCTGTCCAGCATGTCCCCCTGCATGGTGCTGCGGGACGGGAAGCCCTTCCTGGCCATCGGCGCGGCGGGAGGACCCCGCATCATCACCGGTACCCTCCAGGGCATCGTCAACGCGGTGGACTACGGCATGACACCGGAGCGCCTGGTGAATCTCCCCTACATCCACGTCATCACCAACGCCCAGGGCCTGGAGGTGGAGTACGGCATCTCCGAGGACACGCTGCGGCTGCTGGAGACCCGGGGCCATCATGTGATCCGGGACGATGTGGACCAGGCTATGAGCACCATGCTCAACAGCGTCATGAAGGTGGACGGCGATTTCTACGCGGCGGGCACCGGACGGGTGGACGGCTGCGGCGGCGCACTGCTCCCGGACGGAAGCGCCGTCTTCGAGGGCGTCAGTCAGGAAATCTGATCAGGCCAGGAAACACGGCCTGATTTGATGATATAGAAGGCGAAAGAACGATATTTTTTTGGGAGGTTTATTATGAAAAGATTGGCAGCATTGGCACTCACCCTCATCATGGTCGCTTCCATGACGGCATGCGGCAGCAGCGGCTCCGGCACCCAGCAGAGCGCGTCCAGCGGCGCCTCCAGCGCGGCGAAGGATGACGGCAAGGTCTACAAGATCACCTATGCCAACACCGTCGCGGACTCCAACCCCCAGGCCATCAACGCCAAGTACATGGCTGAGAGAATGAAGGAACTCAGCGGCGGCCGCATCGAGATGACCGTCTTCAACAACAACAAGCTGGGCGCCTTCAGCGACTGCTTCCAGCAGATGCAGCAGCCCAACGGCACCGTGCAGATGGGCGACGTCTCCTCTGCCTCCGTCACCCAGTTCTCCGAGCTGTATACCCCCTTCGCCCTGCCCTTCCTGTTCTCCAGCAAGGAGCAGTCCTTCGATTACTTCGACAACGGCGAGACCGTGAAGGCCATTGAGGAGCAGTTCCTCAGCGAGACCAACGTCCGCGTGCTGGGCTACTTCAACAACGACGCCCGCGCCCTGACCAACTCCAAGCGCGCCGTCAGCTCTCCCGCCGACTGCGCCGGCCTGAAGCTCCGCGTGATGACCTCCGACGTGTACATCAAGACCTTTGAGGCCCTGAACGCCGCTCCCGTCTCCATGCAGTTCTCCGAGCTGTTCAGCGCGCTGCAGCAGGGCGCCGTGGACGGCCAGGACAACGGCCTGATCCTGTCCATGGACTCCAAGTTCAACGAGGTCCAGGGCTACTACACCGACCTGGGCCATGTCCAGGACACCTCCGTCATCTTCATTTCCGAGGCCTTCTATCAGAGCCTGCCTGAGGATCTGCAGCAGGTCGTGGTCCAGGCCGCTCAGGAGGCCGTGGCGAAGGAGCGCCAGGACTACGCCGACAAGCTGGACTCCTACCTGGAAGAGATGAAGAAGACCATGGACGTCACCATCCTCACCGACGACCAGAGAGCCGCTTTCAAGGACGCCTGCAGCTCCGTCTATGACTGGTACCGCAGCGAGTATCCCCAGTACGATCTGGACGCCATCATGGCCGATATCGCCAACTATTGATCCTGCTCAAGTCCTCTGGAATTGGGAAGAAAGCGGCCGGAGACTTTCGCGGATAGCGTGATCCAGGTCAGAGACATGCCCGTTCTCTTCTGATTTCAGATTGTGGATGGCATCCACGAGGGATGCCATCCACAATTTAGCACAGAAACCACAGCGTTGAATTTCCGCATTTCTGTATAGGGGAAATATCATATGAAAATTCTAAAATTTTTAGACGATCATCTTGAGGAGATGATCTGCGTCGTGGTCCTGGCGGCCATGACCGTGGTCATTTTCATCCAGATCATCATCCGCGCCATCAGTTCGTTTGTAACGATCCCCATGGCCTGGACAGAAGAGATCGGCCGGTACCTCTTTATTTATGCCGTTTACATCGGCGCCGCCTATGCCACCCATAAGCGCGCCCATCAGAAAGTCGATATCCTGCCGATCCTCTGCGGAGATACCGGGAAGCTGATCTTCAATCTGATCGGCGACGTGGGCGTCATCGTTTTCGCCGGCGTCATGACCGTTTTCGGCTGGCAGGTCGTTCAGAATGTGGCGTTCGTCTATGTACAGAAGGCGCCCGCCACCAAGCTCAACATGGGCATCGCCTACGCCGGCCCGGCGCTGGGCATGCTCCTCTGCACGTTCCGCTCCCTGCAGAACATCGTGTTCCACGTCAAGGCGTACCGGGGTACCCGGAGCGATTCCGCGAAACTCGAAGGAGGTGAGGATTGATGGGCGGACTGGTCATTCTGGCTGTATTCCTGGGATGCGTCTTCGCATCGGTCCCCATCGGCTTTTCCATCGGCCTGTCGGTAGTTGCCTACGCGCTGGCCACAGGCTCCGTCAACATGGGCTATATCGCCTCGGGCCTGTTTGCCTCCTGCGACTCCTTCCCGCTGATGGCCATCCCGTTCTTCATTCTGTCCGGCGCACTGATGGAGGGCGGCGGCCTGTCCAAGCGGCTGGTGCTGTTCTTTGACTCCCTGGTGGGCCACCTGACCGGCGGTCTGGCCATTGTCACGGTCATCACCTGCATGTTCTTCGGCGCCATCTCCGGCTCCGGTCCCGCCACCACCGCCGCTGTCGGCGCCATCATGGTGCCCACCATGGTGGAAAAGGGCTATGACAAGAAATTCGCCATGGCACTGGTGGCTGCCTCCGGCTGCCTGGGCGTCATCATCCCGCCCAGCATCCCCATGGTCTCCTACGGCATCTCCGTCAACGCGTCCATCGCCACCATGTTCATGGGCGGCTTCCTGCCCGGCATCGTTCTGGGCACCCTGCTGATCATCACGGCCGTATACGTCTGCAAGAAGAACGGCTTCACCGGCAACGGCGAGCAGTTCAGCTGGAAGAAGGTGGGCGCCAGCTTCAAGGACGCTTTCTGGGCCATCCTCTCTCCCGTCATCATCCTGGGCGGCATCTACAGCGGCGTGTTCACTCCCACGGAAGCGGCTGTGGTCTCCGTGGTGTACGCCCTCTTTGTGGGCATCTTCGCCTACAAGGAGCTGAACACCAAGAACATCTACAAGAAGTTCGCGGAGGCCGCCTGCACTCACGGCACCGTCAACATCATCGTGGGCACCAGCACCATCCTGGGCCGCGTGCTCACCCTGGAGCAGATCCCCGACGCAGTGGCCACTTCCATGATCGGCTTCACCGACAACAAGATCATCATCATGCTGATCATCAACCTGCTGCTGGGCTGCGGCTGCCTGCTGGAGACCAACTCCTCCATCCTCATCCTGGCGCCCATCCTGTACCCCGTGGCGGCGTCCTTCGGCGTGGATATCGTCCACTTCGGTATCATCATGGTGGTCAACCTGGCCATCGGCTTCATCACGCCTCCTGTCGGCGTGAACCTGTTCGTCGCCTGCGGCATCGGCAATATCCCGTTTGCGGAATTGGTAAAGAAGATCATACCGTTCCTGCTGGTGCTGCTGGTGGGCCTGCTGCTGATCACCTACATCCCCGCCATCACGCTGACCATTCCCCGGATCCTCGGCTATCAGGGCTGATTCCGGCGTAAAAAGAGAGACAATGGTAACACCGACCGGCAGCCGCCTTCCGCGGCTGCCGGTCGGCGTTCTCCGGAGAAAAACCGGCCCGCCCGGGGTTGCATCCCGGACGGAGAACGCCTAAAATGGAGGAAAAGCACCGGCTTGCACATCCGCCGGACAGGGAGGCTGACATGATACGAGGGATCCTGTTTGACAAGGACGACACACTGGTGGATCTGGCCGCTTTCTGGCGGGAGCCGGTGCGGCGGACTGCCCTCTGGCTGGCGGAGCGCTGCGGTCGGGCCGGGGACGCGGCGCTGATCGGGCGTCTGGAATCCGCGGCGGGCTTCGACGGCGGCGTGCTGCGGCCCGGCTCTCCCGTGGCGGTGGGGACCAACTGGCAGGTGATGGACGCCTGCGGCGAGGTGCTGACGGCGGAGGGACTGAACATGGACCCGGCCCTGCGGGAGGAGGGGGCGTCCTATCTGGAGACGGCCTGCATCCGATACGGCGACGTGGTGGGCAAGGCGGATCTCCGGACGCTGCTGCCTGCCCTGCGGCAGCGGGGCATCCGGCTGGGAGTGGCCACCTCCGACCACTACGGCTCCGCCATGCACTGCCTGCGGCGCCTGGGCATCGAGACGTACTTCGACCTGGTGCTGGCGGCGGACTGCGTCCGGGAGCCGAAGCCCGCGCCGGAGATGGCGCGGCGGTTCTGCGAGGCCTGCGGCATCTCACCGGAGGAGACCGCCGTGGTGGGGGACTCCGGCAGCGACATGCGGTTCGCCCAGAACAGCGGCCTGACGGGCATTTTGCTCCGGGAGGACCCGGCGGGGCCGCTGCCGGAGGGCACCGGGTACGTCATCTCCCATCTTCATCAGCTGCCTGCGCTGCTGGACCGGCTGTGATACGGATTCCTGATGAAAAAGTTTCATCAGGAATCCCGCGTGCTGCGCACGCACGAATGGTGCAGCGGCACAATCCGGCGTCTGCTGTGCATCCGTTCGACGGGCCAAATCAGAGATTTGGAGTCTCACTGATCATAAAAACGGAACGCGCGACCCGCTATCAAACGGTTTAAACCGTTTTCGCATGGCATCCGAACCGAAACGAAGAAAGCCCATGAGTCCCCGCGGGGACTCATGGGCTTTGGTGTATGCGGGGCGCTTCATACGGGAGCCGGTTCCGGCTCCGGCGGCGCGGTTTGGGGCGTGCCGGGCTGAAGATTGTTCATCAGCAGCATCTGGAGCCGGTTCTCCACGTTGGCGTAGCTGGTGTCCGGGTCCAGGTCCAGGGGCAGGATCTGGACGGAGGGGAACATCTCCTTGATGCGCTTGGTGACGCCCCGGCCGCAGACGTGGTTGGGCAGGCAGCCGAAGGGCTGGAGGATGATGAAGGAGCGCATTCCCTCCTTGGCGTAGTGGACGATCTCCGCCGCCATCAGCCAGCCCTCGCCGCAGGTGAGGGTCTCGGGGATGATGGACGACGCCTCCTCATACAGGGCCTGGGGGTCCACCGCCTTCTCATACAGGGGATGCTTCAGGGCGATGCGCTCCAGCGTGTCCTGGATCCAGGCCACCGCCCCGTTCAGGGCGAAGGAATAGGGGGGCAGCTTCGCCTTGAAGTCCCGGATCTCCGACATGGCCGCCAGGAAGTCCTTGCGGAACTGGTAGGTGATGCGGGGCAGCACCGCCTCCATGCCGTTGCGCTCCAGATACTCCTCCAGATGGAAGTTGGTGCCGGGGTGATACGTCACCAGCAGCTCGCCGGTGACCAGCACACGGGGCTTCAGGACGGAGCGGTCGTAGGGGATCTGCCGGAAATCGTCGATGGCCCTCCGGAAGGCGTCGATGGTCCGGCCCGGGCCCGCTTTGGAGGCGCCGGCGATGCCCTCCACGCACCGGCGGAACACCTGATCCGTCTCGCCGGGACGGCACTCGTAGGGGCGGATGCGGCGGCACAGATCCTCCAGAATGTCCAGCATCACAAAGCTCCACGCCGCCTCAATGGCGGTGCGGGCGCCCAGCATGGACACGCCGGGGTGCATCCCCTTGGTGTCGCCGGGGTCGGTGGTGAGGATGGGCACGTCGGCGTAGCCCGCGCTGTCCAGCGCTTTCCGGAGAATGGCGGAGTAGTTGGCCATGCGGCAGTCGCAGGACAGCTTCGCCATGCCCACCGCCACTTCGCCGTGGGGATACTGTCCCCTCTGCAACGCGGCGATCAGCTCGCCGATGACCATCTGGCAGGGGAAGCAGATGTCATTGTGGGTGTATTTCTTGCCCAGGGCGATCTCCTCCGGACCGCCCACCGGCAGCGTCACCGCCCGGATGCCCTCCCGTTCCATGAGCCCTTGCAGCAACGTGGACACCGGGGCGGAGATGTTGGGCACCAGCAGCGTCCGCAGCTGTTTGTCCCGCTTCCGGTATTTGGCGGGGTACGGCTCCGGCAGGCGGAAGACCGACGGCGGGGCGTCCTGCTGCCGGTTCCGGCGGAGCTGCACTGTCTCCAGGAAGGATTGGACCCGGATGCCCAGGGAGCCGGAGGCCCGGCTCTCGTCCATCTTCAGCACCAGCGGCGGCTTGCCGCTCTCGCCCAGAATGCGGATCAGCTCGTCGGACAATATGGCGTCGTGGCCGCAGCCGAAGCTGACGATCTGCACGTATTCCAGCGCCGGGATGGCGGCGGTCACCAGCGCGCCGGACAGCATCCGGGCGTGGAAGTCGTTGGTGATCTCCACCCGGGACTGGTGCAGGTCCGCCTCCTCCAGCCCCGGCAGACTGTCCACCGTCAGCACGGGGATGCCCTTCCGGGTGAACATCTCCGACAGGCTGTGGCTGACGAAGGGGTCCGTGTGATAGGGCCGTCCCGCCAGCACCACGGCGAATTTGCCCTGTTCCTCCGTCCGGCGGAGGATCTCCGCCGCCTCCTCCCGCAGCTGGCGGCGGAAGGAGAGAATGGCCGATTCCGCCTGGGCGTAGGCGTTCTCCGCCTGCCGGGCGGTGACGCCGCAGCTTTTCACGGCGTACGCACAGATCTGGCGCTTCCGGTCCCGCTCGCTGAACCAGTGGAACACCGGCGTGTCGAAGCGGATCTGGAAGTGGGACTCTGGCGACTGGAAGTTCCGCACCACCATGGGATAGCCCATGATCACCGGGCAGACGTAGGGGCTTTTCTCCCCCTTGTTCTCCGTGGGCATGTGCATGATGTAGGGCATGAAGATCCGGTCCACGCCCTGCTCCGCCAGGTCCCGGATGTGGCCGTGGACCAGCTTGGCGGGGAAGCAGATGGTGTCCGAGGCCACATACCGCAGGCCGCTCTCGTACTGCTTTCGTGAGCTGGGCCGGGAGAACCGGGTCCGGAAGCCCAGGGCCTGGAAGAAGGTGGTCCAGAAGGGCATACTGTCCCAGAACTCCAGCACCCGGGGCAGGCCGATGGTCTCATGCTTCTCCGGCGCCGCCGGACGGCAGGGATAGTGGGCGAACAGCAGCTTTTCCCGGCGCTTGAACAGGTCCGGCACCGCGTCCAGGGACTCCTGGGCCGCCTTGGCCCGGGCCAGCAGCTCCTCCCGGCTGTCCGCCACGATGGCGCCCCGGTCGCAGCGGTTGCCGGTGACGAAGCTGCCGCCGGTGCTGAACCGGGTGATGGTCCGGCTGCACTGGTTGGCGCACAGGCCGCAGGCCACGCCTGTCTCCCGGGTCCACACCAGATGCTCCACCGCGTCGAAGCCGATGAAGGACGAACCGCGGCCGTTGGCGTAGCCGTTGCGCTCAATGTGGTGCTTGGCACCCAGGGCCGCGCCCAGGGCGCCCATCTCGCCGGGATAGGGGGCCAGGGTCACCTCCCGGCCCAGATACTCCTCCAGGGCCCGCAGCACGGCGAAGTTCCGGAAGGTGCCGCCCTGGACCACGATGCGGTCCCCCAGCTCCGACACGTTGGAGATGCGGACCACCTTGGTGAAGACGTTCTCGATGATGGAGCGGCACAGGCCCGCCATGATGTCGTCGGCCTGCTTGCCGTTGCGCTGCTCGTTGATGATGGTGCTGTTCATGAACACCGTGCAGCGGCTGCCCAGCACCGCCGGATCGGCGGAGCGGAAGGCGGCGGAGGCGATCTCCCGCACCGGAATGCCCAGGGAGGAGGCGAAGTTCTCCAGGAAGGAGCCACAGCCGGAGGAACAGGCCTCGTTCAGCACGATGTTGGTGACGATGCCGTCCCGCAGCCAGATGGCCTTCATGTCCTGGCCGCCGATGTCCAGCAGGAAGGTGGCGTCGGGCACGAATTTCCGGCAGCCCTCGGCGTGGGCCACCGTCTCCACCGTGTGGTAGTCCGCCTGCACGGCCTGGGCCATCATCTGCTCGCCGTAGCCGGTGGTGCCCACGCCCAGGATCTCCAGCCGGACGCCGGCCTCCCGGTATTTCCGGGCCAGCTCCGTCAAGCCCCGCTGGACCACCAGCAGGGGTTCGCCGTTGTTGTTGTCGTAATAGGTGTCGGTGATGCGCTCGTCCTCGTCCATCACCACGAATTTGGAGGTGGTGCTGCCGGAGTCGATGCCGATGTAGGACCGCAGCACCGGACGGTCCGGAACGCCGGCGGGGCGCAGCAGCTCCGCACTGTGGCGGCGCTCAAAGGCCTCCCGCTCCGCCGGGGAGGAGAAGAAGGGCCGTCCCCGGACGGCGCCCTCCCGGTGTCCGGCGGCCCGGCTCAGACGCTCCGCCGCCTCCGCCAGCGTCATGACGTCCGTGCCGTCCTGGGGGAACAGCTGGTCGATGGCGATGGCCGTGCCCCGGGCCACGATGGTCTCCGGATGCTCCGGGCGGATGATGTCCGCCTCCCGGAGCCGCAGCCGCTCCGCGAAAATGCGGATGAGGGTGGGGTGGAAGGTCAGAGGGCCGCCCTCGAAGATGATGGGCGGCGTCAGCTCCAGGCCCTGGGACAGTCCGCCGATGGTCTGCTTGGCCACCGCGTGGAAGGTGGACAGGGCGATGTCCGCCCGGTCCGCCCCCTGGATCAGCAGGGGCTGGATGTCCGTCTTGGCGAAGACGCCGCAGCGTCCGGAGATGTCGTAGACATGGGTGCCCCGTGCCGCCAGGGCCTCGAACTGGTCCGGCTCCACGTGGAGCAGGGCGGCGATCTCGTCCAGAAACGCGCCGGTGCCGCCGGCGCAGCTGCCGTTCATCCGCATGTCGGAGGTCATAAGACGGCCCAGGGCCTCGTTGTAGTGGAAAAAGACCACCTTGGCGTCCTGTCCGCCCAGCTCCACGGCAGTGCGGGCCTGGGGATACAGCGCCTGCACGGCGGCGGCGTTGGCCACCACCTCCTGTATGTACCGGGCGCCCAGCGCCTCCGCCGCCGGCTTGCCGCCGGAGCCGCAGACGCCCACCCGGAAGGACTCCGTGGGGAAGACGGCGCGGGCCTCCTCCAGCAGGGCGCGGGCGGTGTCCAGCTGATGGGCGTTGTGGCGCTGATAGCGGGAGTGGAGCACCCGGTTGGTGCCCGCCTCCAGGACCACCAGCTTCACCGTGGTGGAGCCTACATCAATGCCGAGACGCAGGACCGGGGTTTCCGTGTACATGAAAAAATCTCCTTCCGGAGAGGCTCGCTTCAGCCAGTCCATACACCGCAGAGCGGCTGGGACCCATGGGAGTTAACTGGCCTCTTTACTTGAAATATGCGTCTGCCGGAAAAGCATGCCGGGCCAGCCGGCAGCTTTTCCGCAAAAACAGACATTTTCCATAGAATGGATACTAAATTCTAGCATGTTAAATCAATGGAAGTCAACGAAGCCCGGGAAGCCTGAACGAGTTCTTTACAACGGGATCCGGCCGGGGATGTCCCCGGCTCCCGGCGGCAGCGGAGGTGAAAAAATGGAGAACGCACACCGCCTCCGCACCGGTGTTTTCCGTCAAAACGACAAAATCCTCGGCCCGGGACAGATTTTATGGCTTCCGCTATTGACGGGGGAGTTAGTTGGTGTTAACATGCGGTGTTAGGAAAAACTAACTTTCAGGGAGGGACCATCCATGACATTGGATCAGTTGAAGATCGGAGACACCGCCGTCATCACGGCGGTGGGCGGTGAGGGCGCGCTGCGCTGCCGTCTGCTGGACATGGGCCTCATCCCCCACACCGCGGTGACGCTCCAGAAGGTGGCCCCCATGGGGGACCCCATCGAGATCCGCGTCCGGGGCTATGAGCTGACCCTTCGGGTGGAGGACGCCCGGAACATCGAGGTAACGGCGGGAGGGAAGAGAGCATGATCTTTGCTTTGGCCGGCAACCAGAACTGCGGCAAGACCACTCTGTTCAACGCCCTCACCGGCTCCAACCAGCACGTGGGCAACTTCCCCGGCGTGACGGTGGACCAGAAGATGGGCGAGATCCGGGGCCAGAAGAACTGCTCGGTGGTGGACCTGCCGGGCATCTACTCCCTGCGGCCCTACACCCAGGAGGAGATCGTCTCCCGGGACTTCATCCTCAACGGAAAGCCCGACGGCATCATCAACATCGTGGACGCCACCAACATCGAGCGGAACCTGTATCTGACCCTCCAGCTGCTGGAGCTGCGGGTGCCCATGGTGCTGGCCCTGAACATGATGGACGAGGTCCGTGCCAACGGCGGCACCATCGACGTGCGGCGGCTCAGCGCCGAGCTGGGCATCCCCGTGGTGCCCATCACCGCCGCCAAAGGCGAGGGCGTGTCGGAGCTCATCGACCAGGCGGTGGCCACCGCCCGGGGCAGGGTCTATCCCAAGGTGACGGACTTCTGCGCGGCGGAGTCCCCGGTCCACCGCTGCATCCACGCCATCGTCCATCTCATTCAGGACCACGCCGACCGGGTGGGCCTGCCCTCCCGGTTCTGCGCCGCCAAGCTGGTGGAGGGGGACGAGGCCGTGGCGGACCAGCTGGAGCTGGACCAGAACGAGAAGGAGCTGCTGGAGCACTGCATCCTGGAGATGGAGACGGAGACCGGTCTGGACCGCAACGCCGCCCTGGCGGATATGCGCTACACCTTCATCGAGGGCGTGGTGGCCTCCTCCGTGGTGAAGTGCCATGAGAGCCGGGAGCATCACCGGAGCATGGAGCTGGACAAGGTGCTGACGGGCAAGTACACCGCTCTGCCGGTGTTCTTCGGCGTCATGTTCCTGGTGTTCTGGCTGACCTTCGGCGTCATCGGCTCCGCGCTGTCCGACTGGCTGAGCTTGGGCATCGACAAGGTGACGGAACTCGCCGACGCGGGACTGACCGCCTACGGCATCAACCCCGTGGTCCACAGCCTGATCATCGACGGCATCTTCGCCGGAGTGGGCAGTGTATTGAGCTTTTTGCCCATTATCGCGACCCTTTTCTTCTTCCTGTCCATCCTGGAGGACACGGGCTACATGGCCCGGGTGGCCTTTGTCATGGACCGGCTGCTGCGGAAGATCGGCCTGTCCGGCCGGAGCTTCGTGCCCATGCTCATCGGCTTCGGCTGCTCCGTCCCCGCCATCATGGCAACCCGCACCGTCTCCTCGGACCGGGACCGGAAGATGACCATTCTGCTGACGCCCTACATGAGCTGCTCCGCCAAGATCCCCATTTACGCCGTGTTCTCCGCCGCCTTCTTCCCCCGGCACGCGGCCCTGGTGATGATCGCCCTGTACGCCACCGGCATCCTGCTGGGCATTCTGGTGGCCCTGGTGCTGAAGGGGACTGCCTTCCGGGGCCAGCCGGTGCCCTTTGTCATGGAGCTGCCCAACTACCGCCTGCCCTCCGCCAAAAGCGTGGCCCTGCTGCTGTGGGAAAAGGCCCGGGACTTTCTGGAGCGGGCCTTCACCATCATCTTTGTGGCCACCATCATCATCTGGTTCTTGCAGACCTTCGACACCCGGCTCAACGTGGTGTCCGACAGCGCCGGCAGCCTCCTGGCCCTGGTGGGTCAGTGGCTGGCCCCCATCTTCGCCCCTCTGGGCTTCGGCGACTGGCGGGTGGTCACGGCCCTGATCTCCGGCTTCACCGCCAAGGAGGCGGTGGTGTCCACCCTGTCCGTGCTGCTGAACACCAGCACCGCCAATCTGGGTCCGGCGCTGGCCGGACTGTTCTCCCCGCTGTCCGCCGTCAGCTTCCTGGTGTTCACCCTGCTGTACACCCCCTGCGTGGCCGCTGTGGCCACCATCCGGCGGGAGCTGGGCTCCCGGCTGGCCACCGTGGGCGTGGTGGCCATGCAGTGCGGCGTGGCCTGGCTGGTGGGCTGCCTGATCTATCAGATCGGCTGCCTGCTGTGAGCCGGCGAGGAGAAAAAGACCAACAAAATGACTATTATAGACATTATATTGCTTCTTTTGATCGCCTTCTGCGTGGGACTCTCCCTGCGGGCCATCCGGAAGGGCAGGACCGGCGGCTGCTCCGGCGACTGCGCCAACTGCTCCGGATGCGGCAAGAGGGACAAAAGAAAGTGAACGCGGACGCCCCGGACCGTTGCGGTCCGGGGCGTCTTTCTGTCCGCCGGTTTTTGTCCGCCGGGATGTATATTGCGGGGCGGGGCTCCAGAAACTAGGGAGGTCCCCGGCCCTCCGGCCGGAGGCGGAGGAGGCGCGTCTTTGGAGAAGAAACCGTTCCGGCCCTATGTCCCGGCGGACCAGAACCCGCCGGAGTTCACACCGGTGTCCGTCATCACCGGCGTCCTGCTGGCGGTGGTGTTCGGCGGGGCCAACGCCTATCTGGGGCTGCGGGTGGGCCTCACCGTGTCGGCGTCCATTCCGGCGGCGGTGCTGTCCATGGGCATCCTCCGGATGGTGCTGCGGCGCAGTTCCATTCTGGAGAACAACATGGCCCAGACCATCGGCTCCGCCGGGGAGTCCGTGGCCGCCGGGGCCATCTTCACCCTGCCCGCATTGTTCATGTGGGCGGACGAGGGGCTGTGCCAGCCTCCTACGCTGCCGGAGGCGGGACTGATCACCCTCTGCGGCGGCGCACTGGGGGTGCTGATGATGGTGCCCCTCCGCCGGACCCTCATCGTGGGGGAACACGGCGTGCTGGCCTATCCGGAGGGGCAGGCCTGCGCCCAGGTCCTGATGGCCGGTGAGGAGGGCGGCGCCCGGGCCTCCGCCGTCTTCGCGGGACTGGCGGTGGCCGCGGTGTACAAATTCGCGGCGGAGGGCTGGAAGCTGTTCCCGGCGGAGGTGGACTGGGCCTTTTCCGCCTATCCCGGCGGCGGCTTCGGTCTGGACGTGCTGCCGGCGCTGGCGGGGGTGGGCTACATCTGCGGCGCCCGGGTGTCCTCCTATCTGTTCTCCGGCGGCACCATGGCCTGGCTGGCGCTGATGCCCCTCATCGCACTGTTCGGCGGCGGGACGGTGCTGTTCCCGGCAACTGTCTCCGTGGCGGAGCTGCTGGCCCGGGAGGGCACCTGGGGACTTTGGAGCAGTTACGTCAAGTATATCGGCGCGGGAGCCGTGGCCGCCGGGGGCATCCTGAGCCTGGTGAAGTCCCTGCCCCTGATCCTCCGCACCTTCCGGGAGGCGGTGGGCGGCTACGGACGGGGCGGCGCCGGGACGCTGCGGACGGAGCGGGATCTGTCCCCGAACGTCCTGACGGCGGGGGTGCTGGCCGCCGCAGCGGCGCTGTGGCTGTCCCCCGCCATTCCGCTGAATCTGTTCACGGCCTTGCTGGTGGTGGTCTTCGCCTTCTTCTTCGCCGCCGTGTCCTCCCGGATGGTGGGACTCATCGGCGCGTCCAACAATCCGGTGTCCGGCATGACCATCGCCACGCTGCTGATCGCCTCCCTGGTGCTGAAGGCCGCCGGGACGGCGGGCGTTCAGGGCATGGTCACCGCCGTCACCATCGGGGCCGTCATCTGCATCACCGCCTCCGTGGCGGGGGATACCTCCCAGGACCTGAAGACCGGCTTTCTGGTGGGAGCCACACCACGGAAGCAGCAGATCGGCGAGCTGATCGGCTGCTGCGTGTCCGCCGCGGCCATCGGGGCCATCCTGTACCTGCTGAACGCCGCCTGGAGCTACGGCTCCAAGGAGCTGCCCGCCGCCCAGGCCACGCTGATGAAGCTGGTGGTGGAGGGCGTCATGGGCGGCGACCTGCCCTGGGCGCTGGTGTTCATTGGCGTGTTCCTGGCCCTGGCCATGGAGGTGCTGGGGGCGCCGGTGCTGCCCGTGGCCATCGGACTGTACCTGCCTGTCCACCTGTCGGCGCCCATCATGGCCGGGGGACTGGTGCGGTGGCTGGTGGAACGGCGGAAGTACGACGCCCCGGCGGCCCGGGAGCGCTGCGTCCGCTCCGGCATCCTCTACGCCTCCGGCCTCATCGCCGGAGAGGGCGTGGTGGGCATCCTGCTGGCGGTGCTGGCGGTGGTACAGACCGGCGGCGGGAGCCTGGGGGCGCTGCTGGACCTGTCCGGCCGGTTCTATCTGGGAAATGGCGGGGCGCTGGTGTGCTTCGCCGGATTGCTGGCGTCCCTGTACGGCTTCGCCCGGCGGGAGGAGCGGGACTGATCTCCCCCTTGCGGAACGGGCCGTCCGGCGGTATACTCCTGTACAGAGGAAGACCGCCGGGCACCGGCGGAGACGCGGAGAGGAGCGAACAATATGGCAGTTTTGGAGCAGCTGGAGCCGAAGAAGGTCTTCGGCTTTTTCGAGGAGATGTGCGCCATTCCTCACGGGTCCGGGAATACGAAGGCCGTCAGCGACTGGCTGATGGAGTTCGCAAACGCCCGGGGGCTGGAGGCCCATCAGGACGCGCTGGGCAACGTCATCATCGTCCGGGAGGCATCTCCCGGCTATGAGGCGGCGGAGCCGGTGATCCTCCAGGGCCACATGGACATGGTGTGCCAGCAGGCGCCGGAATGCAACAAGGACATGGAACGGGAGGGGCTGGACCTGCGCACCGACGGCGAATCCGTCTGGGCGGAGGGCACCACCCTGGGCGGAGACGACGGCATCGCCGTGGCCATGGCCCTGGCGGTGCTGGACAACGACGCCATGGAGCATCCCCGGGTGGAGGCGGTGTTCACCGTGGACGAGGAGATCGGCATGCTGGGCGCCGCCGGGATGGACGCCGGGTCCCTCCAGGGACGGCGGATGGTGAATCTGGACTCCGAGGACGAGGGGATCTTCACCGTCAGCTGCGCCGGAGGCAACATGACCCGGTGCGTCCTGCCGGTAGGCCGGACGGCCTTCGGCGGTGAGACGGCGGTCATCACCGTGGACGGCCTCCAGGGCGGACACTCCGGCATGGAGATCGGAAAGGGCCGGGGCAACGCCGACCTGCTGCTGGGCCGGGCGCTGTACGCCTGCGCCCGGGCGACGGACCTGCGGATCGTCTCCGTCTCCGGCGGACTGAAGGACAACGCCATTCCCCAGGCGGCCTCCGCCGTGGTGTCGGCGGCGGACGTCCGGGCGGTGGAGGAAGTCTGCGCCCGTCTGGACGCGGAGCTGAAAAACGAGTACCGGACGGCGGACCCCAACGTGTCTGTCTCCGTCCGGCGGACGGAGGCGGAGGGCGTGCCCATGGACGGGGATTCCACCCGCCGGGTGGTGTGCCTGCTGGCCTGCGCCCCTAACGGCGTCCAGGAGATGAGCCGGGACATCCCCGGCCTGGTGCAGACGTCCCTGAACCTGGGCGTTCTGACCACGGCGGCGGAGACGGTGTCGGCCTCCTTCTGCGTCCGCAGCAGCGTGGACTCCCAGAAGGCCATGCTGACGAAGCGGCTGGCCTGTCTCACGGAGCAGCTGGGGGGCGCGGTGGACGTCTCCGGCGACTACGCCGCCTGGCAGTACCGGCCCGACTCCCCGCTGCGGGAGCTGATGACGGCGGTGTTCACGGAGCAGTACGGCCATCCGCCCAAGGTGGAGGCCATCCACGCGGGCGTGGAGTGCGGCCTGTTCGCCGGAAAGCTGCCGGGGCTGGACTGCGTGTCCGTGGGGCCGGACCTGAGGGAGATCCACACCTGCCGGGAGCGGATGGACGTGGCCTCCGTCCAGCGGACGTGGCGATTCCTGACGGAGCTGCTGCGGCGAATGAAGTGAGATGAGAAAATCCCCGGCGGGCAATTCCCGCCGGGGATCTGTCGTATTTAGTGAGCGGTCACTTCTCCTCCGTGAAGTCCACGTCCACGGCGGTGGCCTCCGCCTCGGCGGCAGACTTCGCCTGCCGCAGGACCTTGCTGACCCGGCTGGTGATCCAGATGTCGGAGATGCCGTCGTACAGCAGGAACAGGCCGATGATGCGCACCACCGTGGCAAAGGCGGCGAAGGGCTTCAGCACCAGCAGCAGGCCCATGGCCAGCGTCAGGATGCCCAGGATCAGCGCCGCCGTCCACCGGGAGTAGCCGTTGCGGTGGAGAGTCAGGGCATCGCCCAGGTCGCTGACGCCGTGGATGCAGATGAGGATGCCCACGATCCGGGGCACCACCACGCTGACCAGATTGGGGTGGGTCATGACATACACGCCCATCACCGCCAGAATGATGCCGATGATGAGGTGGGAGGAGGCGTACAGACTGCCGTCCCGGTGGAGCAGGAAGATGATGAAGTCCACAATGCCGCACACCAGCAGCACCGCGCCGATGGCCGTGCAGATGATGCTGGCGGACAGGCTGGGCCACACCAGCAGCACCAGACCCAGGGCCGCGTAGAGAATGGCTGTGACGATGGAATTGGTCTTGATCCGCTTCAGGAAATCGCTCATCAGAAACGCCTCCAATTCAGATGTATGATGTGTCCATTATAATGCCCATGGCGGGAAACTGCAAGTACCGGTCGTATCCTGTCGGAAACAATTTCCGGGAAAAGCCGGGGAAAGGGCCCGGCGGGCTTGCTTTTGGCCGGAGACTGTGCTATACTGAAAAATCTGAAAATGATTCTCAATTTTGAACGAGTAAAGGAAACCTGTCCATGAAAAAGATCGTATCCCTGCTGTTGTCTCTGTGCCTGCCTCTGGGGCTGGCCGCCTGCGGCGTCTCCGCCGCCCCGCCCGCGGAGGACGGGCGGCTGACCATCGTGGCCACCGACTTCCCGGCCTACGACTTCGCCCGGGCCGTCTGCGGCCAGGCGGGGGACGTGTCGCTGCTGCTGCCGCCGGGGACGGAGAGCCACTCCTACGAGCCCACCCCCCGGAACATCCTGGACGTCCAGGCCTGCGACCTCTTTATCTACGTGGGCGGCGAGTCCGACACCTGGGTGGACACCATTCTGGAGTCCCTGGACACGCCGGTGGAGACGCTGAAAATGGTGGACTGCGTGGAGCTGCTGGAGGAGGAGCCCCTGGAGGGCATGACCGTCCGGGGCTACGACCATGACCACGACGGGGACGGCCACGATGACCACGACGAGGACGAGGACCACGACCACGGCCGCGGTCTGGGCGAGGTGGTGGAGGCGGACGAGCACGTCTGGACCTCCCCCGTCAACGCGGCGGCCATCGTGACGGCCATCGGGGAGCGGGCGGCGGCGCTGGACCCGGACAACGAGGCCGTCTACCGGGCCAACGCGGCGGACTACGAGGCGGAGATCCTGAAACTGGACGGTGAATTCCGGGATTTCTTCGCCACGGTGGCGGACAAGACCATGGTATTCGGCGACCGGTTCCCTCTGCGGTACTTCGCTGAGGAATACGATCTCACCTGCTACGCCGCATTCCCGGGGTGCTCCACCCAGACGGAGCCGTCGGCGGCCACCGTGGCGTTTCTGACGGAAACTGTCAAGGAGCAGCACTTGCCGGCGGTTTACTACATTGAGTTCTCCAACCATCTGGTGGCGGACAGCATCGCCGAGGCCGCCGGCGCCGGGACGGCGTTGTTCCACTCCTGCCACAACGTCTCCCGGGCGGATCTGGACGCCGGGGCCACCTATGTGACGCTGATGGAACAGAATCTCAATACACTAAGGAATACTATGAAATAAAAATACAGTCAGTTATTGACGAAACAGAAAGAAGCGGTGGATATGTGGATCTTCTATGCCTGCGGTTCGGCGGTTTTCGCCGGTGTCACGTCCATTCTGGCCAAGTGCGGTATCCGGAAAACGGACTCCAACGTGGCAACGGCCATCCGCACCGTGGTGGTGCTGGTGTTCTCCTGGCTGATGGTGTTCGTGGTGGGCTCTCAGGGCACCATCCGGGACATCAGCGGCAGGACGCTGGTGTTTCTGGTGCTGTCGGGACTGGCCACCGGGGCCTCCTGGCTGTGTTACTTCCGGGCCCTCCAGATCGGCGACGTGGACAAGGTGGTGCCGGTGGACAAATCCAGCATCATCCTGACGGTGCTGCTGGCCTTCCTGCTGCTCCATGAGACGGTCTCCGGCATGAAGCTGCTGGGACTGGCGGGCATCGGCGTTGGCACCTACCTGATGATCCAGCGGAAGGGCGGCGGCACGGAGGAACACCACGGCAGAGGCTGGTTCTTCTACGCCGCCGGCAGCGCCGTCTTCGCCAGCCTGACGTCCATTCTGGGGAAGATCGGCATCTCCGGCGTGGAGTCCAATCTGGGCACCGCCATCCGCACCGGCGTGGTGCTGGTGATGGCCTGGGTGGTGGTGTTCGTCACCGGCAAGCAGGGCACCCTCCGGGACATTCCACGGCGGGAGCTGGGGTTCATCTGTCTCAGCGGCCTGGCCACCGGCGGCTCCTGGCTGTGCTACTACAAGGCCCTTCAGGACGGCCCCGCCAGTCTGGTGGTGCCCATCGACAAGCTGAGCATTCTGGTGACCATCGGCTTCTCCTACGTGGTGTTCCATGAGAAGCTCAGCGCCAAGTCCGCCTGGGGTCTGGGCCTCATCACCGCGGGCACGCTGATGATGGTGCGGGAGAGCCTGGTCTGGTACATCGTTCTGGCCATCGGCGGCGGTCTGCTGATGCTGGGCCGCCGGATGCTGCGGAAACAGAGCGCGTAACGGTCATTCCGGCGGGCCGTCCAGCAGCAGGCGCAGGCCCCACAGCAGCAGGGCGTCCTCCGGGGGCAGCGTCAGGGGCGGCAGGGGGATCTCCTGGGGTTCCACCGTGCCGCCACCGGGACGGAGCAGCGTCCGCTGGACGCACAGCACCGCGCCCTCCGTCAGGCTGGAGAAGGTCAGACTGTCCCGCCGGTCCAGCCCCACGCCCACGGCCCGGTCCGCCGTGATCCGGGCCAGGGCCTGCTTGGCCAGTGCGTCCGGCAGCAGCAGCGTCCCGCAGCGGACGCGGACGGAGGAGGACGCCAGCAGGGCGCAGCCCCGCCGGGTCACCGCCAGCACGTCCCAGAAGCAGGTCTCCGCAGCGGCGGGCCGGTCCAATGGCAGTACACCGGCGGGCAGTTCCCGCACCAGAACCGTCCCGCCGCCGAAAAGCGCCGTGCGCATCGCCATCACCTCGGAGACAGATTTCCCGGATTCCGTGAAAAAATCCTCTCGTTTTTTTCCGGCGGCGGTGGTATACTAAATCCACTACCACTACGATTCCGTTGGGAGGGACGCGCCTTGCATGCCTGGGCCCATTTGAAGGTCATCAACCGCCACCGCTTTCTGGTGTGCAAATACTGCTTCCGGCTGGGCCTGTACTGGCAGGGCCTGACCCACGATCTGTCCAAATACTCGCCCCGGGAGTTCTGGGTGGGCGCGAAGTATTTTCAGGGCGACCGCAGCCCCAACGACGCCGAGCGCCGGGACAAGGGGTACAGCTCCGCCTGGCTCCACCACAAGGGGCGCAACCGCCACCATCTGGAGTACTGGACGGACTACGGCGGCCACGGCCAGGGCATCGTGGGCGTGGAGATGCCGAAGAAGTACGTGGCGGAGATGTTCTGCGACCGTTTGGCTGCCAGCCGGGTTTACCGGGGCGACCAGTTCCAGCCCGAGGACCCCTGGAAGTTCTTCCAGCGGTCCAGGACCCACACCATCCTCAACGACAAGACGGCGGACCTGCTGGAATCCATGCTGGTGAAGCTGAAGGACGAGGGGGAGGACGCCGCCTTCGCCTACATCCGCCACGACATCCTGGGCAAGTGAGACAGGACGGGCGCAGAGAGACGAATGATGAACACAGCGCCGGAGGCTTTGCCTCCGGCGCTGTCCGTTTGTTGGAAGGCTGATGTTTCACGGAAGATGCTTTCAACAGTGGGGGGAGCTCGAGGGGGCGAAGCCCGCCTCGAATGAAATCGAATGCCTGCAAAAAGCCTGCGCCAGCAGGCGTTTGCGCCGCGCAGCGGCAGCTTTTCGGACCGCTGCGCGGGCAGAAAAGCGAGGCATTGCTCAGGCCGCCGGCAAAGTCCATCAGACTTTGCCGGCGGCCTGAGCGCCGGAGGCTTTGCCTCCGGCGCTGTCCATTTATGGTAGATGATGTAGAGGGGTCAGACGATCTTTTTCAGGGCCTCGGGAAGGGTGAGACTGCTCTTCTGCTCCGACAGATAGCGGATGATGTCCTTTCGGGTGACGATGCCGATGAAGCTGCCCAGATCGTCCACCACCGGGACGAAGTTCTGCTTCATGGCGCTGGTCACCAGATCCTCCATGGACACGGTGATGCGCACCGGGGGACGGTCGGATTTCAGAATGTCCCGGATCTGCAGACGCTCCATGTCCCGCATGGAGAACGAGCCGTCCTGCCCGCTGGCGCCGGGCTCCAGGATCCGCCACAGGAAGTCTCCTTCGCTGACAGTGCCCACATACCGGCCGTCCCGGCTGATGACGGGGATGGCGGCGTACCCGCGGTGGCGCATTTTTTCCAGGCCCTGACGGAACGTGCAGTCATCATACAGGTAAGCCACGCTGCTCTTAGGGGTGAGGAAATAAGCGATATTCACGGCGGCGCTTCAACTCCTTTCCTTGTATGTCATATTGTAACATGCGCCGCGGGATATGGGTGAACAATCTATGAAATCTGCCGTGAGACGGCTGCTTTTCGGCGGATTGACGAAAAAGGACCGGAAAAACCGGCGGAACGGCCAGGGGAAACCCATCGGAACCCCCTTGTATTTTTCCGCGCCATCCGGTAAAATCATAGAGATGGCAAAGGGGCCGGACATGCGTCCGGTCCCTTTGCGCACATTCAGCCCCTTTACTTTATGCAAAAAGTCTGCTATGATGATGCTTATGCAACAATATATAACAAGAGGGGGGATCGTTTCATGCTGACAGAGGAGGAGCTGCGGAAAAGCCGGCTGTTCGATGACATCAGCTATGAGAGCTATCTGGCGATGTATGACTGCTTTCACGCCTATTCCAGGGCCTACAGTCCGGACGAGGTCATCTGCGATTTCTCCGGCCGCTGCGACATCGTGGGCATCCTGGAGCGGGGAGAGGCGGCGCTGATCCGCCTGGACGAGAACGGCGTGGAGACGGTGATGGAGAATCTGGGCGTGGGCGGCGTGTTCGGCCGGACCCTGGCCTTCTCCGGCAGCCGGAGCGACACGCTGGAGGTGGTGTGCCGCCAGCCCTGCGAGGTGCTGTTCATCGACTATCCCCATATCCTGAAGCGGTGCGAGCGGGCCTGCACCCATCACAGCGTCCTGGTGCAGAACATGCTGCGCCTCATGAGCGACAAGGCCCAGGCCCTCAGCGAGCGGGTGGACGTGCTCTCCCGCCGTTCCATCCGGGACAAGCTGATGTGCTATTTCCTCCAGCAGCGGGACCGGACGGGCAGCGATACCTTCCAGCTGCCCTTCTCCCTCAGCGTGCTGGCGGACTACATCGCCTCCGACCGCAGCGCCATGATGCGGGAGTTGAAAAAGATGCGGGAGGAGGGGCTGATCGAGAACAGCGGCAGAAACATCACCCTCCTGCGGTGAACCCGGCGGCAGCCCGTCCGGGCGCATAAACTTTCCGCAAAATCGGCGAAAAAAGCATATTTCATTTGACGGATCGCTATCGCTGCGTTATGATAGGAATGATCTGTTTTTTTGCGACGATCCAAAATCAGATAAACGGGAAAGAAGGAAGAATATGTATCGCATTGTGAGAAAAGAAGCCCTCCGTCCCACTGTCACCCTGTATGAGATCGAGGCGCCCCTGATCGCCAAGAAGGCTCAGCCGGGTCAGTTCATTATCCTGCGGGTGGACGAGAATGGCGAGCGCATCCCCATCACGATCAACGACTATGACCCTGAGAAGGGCACTGTTACCATCATCGTCCAGACCGTTGGCTCCACCACCGAGAAGCTGAGCCACCTCAAGGAGGGCGACTATCTCCAGGACTTCGTGGGCCCCCTGGGCAAGGCCACCGAGACCGAGGGCAAGAAGAAGGTCTGCGTGGTCGGCGGCGGCGTGGGCTGCGCCATCGCCTATCCCGTGCTGAAGAAGTTCCACGACTGCGGCGCCGAGGTCCATGCCGTGGTCGGTTTCAAGAACAAGGATCTGGTCATCCTGGAGGACGACTTCCGCAAGTCCAGCGACGTGCTGAAGATCTGCACCGATGACGGCTCCTACGGCCAGAAGGGCCTGGTCACCGACGCTCTGAAGGAGCTGATCGAGGCCGGCAACCAGTATGACGAGATCTTCGCCATCGGCCCCATGATCATGATGAAGTTCGTCTGCAAGACCACCGAGCCCTACGGCATCCCCACCACCGTCTCCATGAGCCCCATCATGGTGGACGGTACCGGCATGTGCGGCGGCTGCCGTCTCAGCGTGGGCGGCGAGATGAAGTTCGCCTGCGTGGACGGCCCCGACTTCGACGGCCACAAGGTGGACTGGGACATCGCTGTCAAGCGCAACCAGATGTACCGGGACTTCGAGATGCACAAGCACGAGGAGACCTGCAACCTGTTCAAGAAGGAGGCTGAATAATCATGGCCAATATGTCTTTGAAGAAGAATCCGATGCCCTCTCAGGAGCCGGATGTCCGCAATAAGAATTTCGACGAGGTCACCCTGGGCTACACCCAGGAGCAGGCCCTGGACGAGGCCCAGCGCTGCCTTCACTGCAAGAACCATCCCTGCATGCAGGGATGCCCTGTCATGGTACATATCCCCGAGTTCATTAAGGAAGTGGCCGCGGGCAACTTTGAGGAGGCCTATCAGATCATCTCCCAGACCAGCGCCCTGCCCGCCGTCTGCGGCCGTGTCTGCCCCCAGGAGAACCAGTGCGAGAAGTACTGCGTCCGCGGCGTGAAGGGCGAGCCCGTGGGCATCGGCCGTCTGGAGCGGTTCGTGGCCGACTGGCACAACGCTCACTGCACCGAGGCTCCCGCCAAGCCCGCCTCCAACGGCCACCGCGTGGCAGTTGTGGGCTCCGGCCCTGCCGGTCTGACCTGCGCCGGCGACCTGGCCCGCAAGGGTTACGACGTCACCGTCTTCGAGGCGCTGCACCTGGCCGGCGGCGTGCTGGTCTACGGCATCCCCGAGTTCCGTCTGCCCAAGTCCATCGTCCAGAAGGAAGTGGACGGCCTGAAGGCCCTGGGCGTCACCATTGCCACCGACACCGTCATCGGCCGCACCATCACCATCGACGAGCTGATGGAGGAGCAGGGCTTCGAGGCCGTGTTCATCGGCTCCGGCGCCGGTCTGCCCATGTTCATGAACATCCCCGGCGTCAACTACAAGGGCGTTCTGTCCGCCAATGAGTTCCTGACCCGTATCAACCTGATGAAGGCCTACCGGCCCGACTCCGACACCCCCATCGTCCATCCCAAGAAGGTGGCCGTGGTGGGCGGCGGCAACGTGGCCATGGACGCCGCCCGCTGCGCCAAGCGTCTGGGCGCCGAGGTGTACATCGTCTACCGCCGCGGCATGGAGGAGCTGCCCGCCCGTAAGGAAGAGGTGGAGCACGCCGAGGAAGAGGGCATCATCTTCAAGACCCTCAACAACCCGGTGGAGATCCTGGCCGACGAGAACGACAACGTCACCAAGATCCGCTGCATCAAGATGGAGCTGGGCGAGCCCGACGCCTCCGGCCGCCGCCGTCCCATCGAGGTCCCCGGCAGCGAGTTCGAGCTGGACGTGGACTGCGTCATCATGGCTCTGGGCACCTCTCCCAACCCCCTGATCAAGTCCACCACCAAGGGCCTGGAGATCAACAAGAAGGGCGGCATCGTGGTCAACGAGGACGGTCTGACCTCCCGCGAGAACGTCTACGCCGGCGGTGACGCCGTCACCGGCGCTGCCACCGTCATCCTGGCCATGGGCGCCGGCAAGACCGCCGCCAAGGCCATCGACGAGGCCCTGAGCAAGTAAGCGAAAGCACTGCATATTGCAAAACAAGCCCGCCGTTCCGTTGGAACGGCGGGCGTTGTTTTGCCGGAAAAAGCTGCGAATTAGGAATTAGGAGTTAGGAATTAGGAATTGTGGTGTCTGGCGGAGCCGGATGGATCAAACAGGGCTTCCCAAAAGGGAAAATCCGGTTTCCAAGACCGTTCTTCCCGGCGCGGCATCCATCCAGCGCAAGCGCCGGGGTACGGCGCGAAAAAACAGGAAGAGGGGCCAGGGGGAAACCTTTGGTTTCCCCCGGTTCTTTTGCCCGGAGGACAAAAGAATCTGCCGGAATCATTTTTGCCGCGGCGTGTACGTGGCAAAAATACCCCGACCCGTGCGCCCCTGGGGCGCACACACCAGTGACCGACGTCACTGGTGAGGGGGAATCTAAAGGGGGGACGCAAGTCCCCCCTTTAAGGCGGTCATCCGCCCAAGTATGCCTTCTTGATCGCCGGAGACGCCAGCAGCTCCGCGCCGGTGCCGGAGGTGACGATCTTGCCGGTCTCCAGCACGTAGCCCCGGTCCGCGATGGACAGCGCCGCCTGGGCGTTCTGTTCCACCAGCAGAATGGTGGAGCCGTTCTTGAGGAGGCTCTGGATGATGTCGAAGATCTGCTCCACCAGAATGGGCGCCAGACCCATGGAGGGTTCGTCCAGCATCAGCAGCTTGGGATGGGACATGAGCGCCCGGCCCATGGCCAGCATTTGCTGCTCGCCGCCGGAGAGGGTGCCCGCCGTCTGGCGGCAGCGCTCCTTCAGACGGGGGAACAAGTCGTAGACCATCTCCAGGTCCTTGGACACGCCGCTGCCCGGCTGGGTGTAGGCCCCCATCTCCAGATTCTCCTGCACCGTCATCTGGAGGAAGACCCGGCGGCCCTCCGGCACCTGGGCCAGCCCCTTTTCCACGATCTTGTGGGGCGGCACCTTGGCCAGATTCTCACCGGCGAAGGTGATGGAGCCGGTCTTGCTGCGGAGCAGGCCGGAGACGGTGTTCAGAGTGGTGGATTTGCCCGCGCCGTTGGCGCCGATGAGGGTGACGATCTCCCCCTCGTTCACCTCGAAGGAGACGCCCTTGATGGCATGGATGCTGCCGTACCAGACGTTGATGTCGTCCACTTTCAGAATGGTGCCCATGCTCACGCCTCCTTTTGCTTGCCCAGGTATGCCTCGATGACCCGGGGATTGGCCTGGATCTCCTCCGGCGTGCCCTTGGCGATGATGTGGCCGAAGTTCAGCACGCAGATGCCCTCGCAGATGTTCATCACCAGATTCATGTCGTGCTCAATGAGCAGAACGGCGATCTGGAAGGTGTCCCGGATCTTGCGGATGTTCTCCATCAGCTCCGCCGTCTCCGAGGGGTTCATGCCCGCCGCCGGTTCGTCCAGCAGCAGCAGGGACGGGTTGGTGGCCAGGGCCCGGACGATCTCCAGACGGCGCTGGGCGCCGTAGGGCAGGGCTCCCGCCTTGACGTTCGCGATGCCCTCCATGCCGAACAGGCTCAGCAGCTCCATGGCACGGTCGTGGGCAATCTTTTCCTCCTTCCAGTAGGAGGGGAGGCGGAAGATGCCGCTCCACATGCCGTACTTCATCTCGTTGTTCATGCCCGCCTTCACGTTGTCCTCCACAGTCAGGTTGTTGAACAGGCGGATGTTCTGGAAGGTCCGGGCGATGCCCGCACGGTTCACCTGCATGGTATTCATGCCGTGGGTGTCCTTGCCGTCCAGCAGGATGGTGCCGGCGGTGGGCTGGTACACCTTGGTCAGCAGGTTGAACACCGTGGTCTTGCCCGCGCCGTTGGGGCCGATGAGACCGGCGATCTCCGTCCGGCCGATGGTCAGGTTGAAGTTCTCCACGGCCTTCAGGCCGCCGAAGGTGATGCCCAGATTGATGCACTCCAGAATGGGCTGCTTGTCAATGTCCCGCTCCGTCAGCAGAGCGCTGGAGGGGACGGGGATCAGTTTTCCGAACATATCAGGCCGCCTCCTTCTTCTGTCTGCCTGCGAACCGGGTCCACAGATTCCGCAGGCTGGGATTGTTGGTGGCCAGCATCACCAGGATCAGCACGATGGCGTACACCAGCATCCGGTAGTCGGAGAACTGGCGCAGGGCCTCCGGCAGGATGGTCAGGGCCGAGGCCGCCACGATGGAGCCCAGCATGTTGCCCAGGCCGCCCAGCACCACGAACACCAGCACCAGAATGGAGGTGTTGAAGTCGAACTTGTTGGCCACGATGGTGGAGTAGTTCATGGCGAACAGGCTTCCGGCGGCGCCCGCCAGGGCGGCGGATACCACGAAGGCCATCATCTTGTACTTGGTGATGTTCAGGCCCAGGCTCTCCGCCGCGATGCGGTTGTCCCGGATGGCCATGATGGCCCGGCCCGCCCGGCTGTTCACCAGATTGAACACCACGACCAGGGTCAGCAGGATCAGGAGGAGGCCGGCGGTGAAGGTGGAGATCTTCTGGATGCCGCCGATGCCCATGGGGCCGGAGATCAGCAGCTTGCCGCCCTCCGCCAGATCCGTCTTGTCACTGAGGAGGCTCATGTGGAGGCCGCTGGAGTCCACGCCCACGTAGAGGTTGTTGAAGATGCTCTTGATGATCTCGCCGAAGGCCAGGGTCACGATGGCCAGATAGTCGCCGTTGAGCCGCAGCACCGGGATGCCGATGAGGAAGCCCGCCAGGGCGGCGAAGGCCGCGCCGATGACCATGGCCACCGCCAGCCGCAGGGGCGCGGAGGGGATGGCGTCCTGCAAGGCCATGGCCGCGGCGGTGCCGGTGAAGGCGCCCATGGACATGAAGCCCGCGTGGCCCAGGGACAGCTCGCCCAGGATGCCCACCGTCAGGTTCAGGGAGATGGCCATGACCACGTAGGCGCAGATGGGCACCAGCATGCCCTGGATGGTGAAGGACAGCACGCCGCCCTGCTTCAGGACGTCGCTGCCCAGGAACTGGAGGATCACATAGGCCAGGATCACCACGCCGTAGGTGGTGAAGTTCCGGC
>Ga0129314_1000693_pt1 | contig 31940 bp, 22 predicted proteins | sample O1111metagenome_FD_94431 | JGI IMG/M metagenome (GOLD analysis project Ga0129314, IMG submission 94431) | Orangutan individual fecal microbial communities from fecal samples from Wisconsin, USA - O1111 metagenome | ecosystem: Host-associated > Mammals > Digestive system > Large intestine > Fecal... | reverse complement strand
GTACATCATGAACAGATGACTGTCACAGGACTTGCCGCGTAAGCGGTGCGAAGCATCCTTGACAGGCAGATGGGCAGGATGTGATTCATGCAGCTTTCTTCCCTTCTTCTCTTGGTTCGATGTATAGCGCCGCCGCTAATGTAAACGATGCCTGGAGGGCCAACAGGCTTCCCGGGCATCAATGTTGTAGATAATTAAGTTTAGCGACCACTTATCGTTTGTTCCTAATCAGTATCAAGATTTACACAATTCTCTTCCCCCAAAATGGTTATTGCACTTTCCAGAACATTAGGAGAAGGGGACGGATAATAGACAATAAGGTTATCTTTCGCACGGGTGCAACATACATAGAACAGTTTTTTTGTTCTGGATAATATTTGGGGATAGCTTTTCTTTTGAGAAGGATTTAATGTGTCTATAATTTTAGCATCAAATAAATATTCAAAATTGTAATTCTTCCATCCGCCATTATGTAGAACAATTAAAACATTCTCAAATTCGAGTCCTTTAATTTTGTGTTGAGTTGAAAAGGGTGTGTAGCCTTCTAAATAGAGATAAAGATTTTGGAACTCTTGAAATGGTATATCTTTAACTCGCCAATATAAATAGTCGTTATTGTTGATAAAATCCTTCAGTTTATCATCTGCTATACACAATTTGAAAGAATCTGCATAGCTTATGACGGCTTCGATACTTTCAGATGCTTTGGCCTTAAGGTCATCCATACATTTTTTAAAATTAGATTTGTCTGCTATAGATTGTACACTAAATGAAGTGCGACGGATCAGCTCATTGTATTCCTTATTATCGAATAAAGATATAAGTTCTTGAATTTTAAACAAATGTTGAATTAAACGATCTCTCTTCGGCTCACGAACGGTAACGCCGTCAATAACAACTTTATCATCAATTAAGTTATCTTTATCCAGATAAATTTTCTTAACCTTACTGTATGGCCAATCTTTAATATGTTCATATAATACCTTGGCAGTAGAATCTTCCAGAAGAACCTCAAGGTGTGATTTCCCTTTATGAGGGTCTCTTTTATATACCCATGGCATGGATTTTACCACAGTGTCAAAAGAATCTTCATCAGAAAAAACGTGGCCTTGCTTTTTTGCTTCCTTGTGAAACGCTTCCTTGAATTTTGCAATCGGATCATTATCGTATACCGCCATTAAATTTGAGAAACCTGCCTCATTTGCAATTAAGTTATGGGTTAAGCGTAGCTCTTTAGTTTCTTGGGCATTATGAAAATCCCAACCCTTGACCCATGAGGATAGTTTAACCTTACCGAGATCAAAATTCGTGGAATATAGAAATTTAACAGAACCCTGCTTGACCGTGCCGTTTTTCATATTAGGTGCACTGGAATCTTTAGAGGCTGTTTGAACTAATCCATCTGTCCGTATTGCATTTGCAATGTCAATTATTGATTGAGGATTTCTGCGATTTTGCTTTTTCTCCACTTTATAGACAACTCCAGATTCGATATACGAATCAATATCACCTATCCCGGCTTCGTATATTGATTGCATAGCATCCCCAAAGAAACCAATAATGTTTTTCTTTTTCCGTTGTTGAATAAACTCTAACAAGATTTCAATTACCAGAGGAGATGTATCTTGATACTCATCGACAAATATGAACTGAAACTTATCGATTAGTAAATCACAAAGACGAGGGTATTTTTTAAACATCTCATTTGCTAATACTAAAACTTCATCGTGAGAAATTTCACCTCTATCAATTCTGAGGTATTCCTTGTATTGGATTCCATTCTCAAATGTGTTTTGATAGGGAAAATCTGAGATTGGATTCTTAATTGAGCTTTCCGGGTTGTTGATCAATTCAAGCAATGTGATTTTAGCTTCTTTTTGAAACTGTACAATCATATCCCATAAAAAATCATGAATGGTTGATACTCTGAGATTTTTTATATTTGCTCGATTCTTTATCTCTATTGCAGCAGCATTTGTATATGTGATGCATGCAATTTGTGCATTTGGGCATAGTCCAGAGATGTGCTGTAATACTTGAACTAAAGAGTATGTCTTTCCACTGCCTGCGCCTCCACTTAACAGAAAATTATGTCCTTGTTTGATATGTTCAAGGATTTCATATAGTTCGTCATTTTCTTGAACTAATTTTTCCGCAACCATAATAGGCCCTCCTCGATGTAAGGCGGTATCTTCCAATTAGAAAAAGTACCTGTTTCACTTGACTCACTGTTGAGTAGAATATCAAGGGCAAAAGAAGATTTACTTTTGACGCAAGTATTTGCAAGTTTAAAGGCATCGCTCACATATTTTCCGGCAGTATCTTTTTCGTCGATTATTTCTTTGGATTGTAAGCTTGCACATGTGTCCTTATGTGCAGAAATAAAATCACGATTAATATGAATAAATGCATCTTCAAAACTACGTGGATAGTAAGTGCCTGATTCTTGGGTTTGGAATACTACCATTAATTCTCCGTTTGCATCTGCTTCCCAAGTGCCGGAGTTGTTTTTCAATACTTTCTGATTAGTAGGTAAATTTGTAAAAAAATCAAGCTGATTACCTCCACTATATTGACTTAATGGTGATTTATAGTAGTGAAGTAAGGCGCCGTTTGTCGTTCGATTACCGCCTTCAACAGTATGGGCCTTAATAACTGTGCGAAGAGTCCCGTTTTTATCTGTAATGCGTTCTTCTTTACCGGCGTCGATATCGGTAATAATCAGTGTTTTAGTATCAATGAATTTTAGAAACTGATCAAAAATCTGAGAATATGCGCCGCTTGCAATTAAAGAGATATTCTGTGAAAGCATCGGTAAATCACCTTTAAGAGGGATTTCTTCGTCTATCTTTTTGAGCATTGCTGGGAGCAAGATACTTTCAGTTTCGCCTTCGAAAAGAATGACTTTATCTGCAAAGAAAATCTCCGCATAATTTAAAGTAAGGTATTGTTTCAAAAATTTAAAATGATTATTCTTAGGACCTGTCTCGTCTTTGTATTGTATATTTAAATCTTTTAGATTTTTAGAGAGGACAGATGAATTGGATGTTCTTTTGAAATATTTAATATCATCAAAATCACATTCTGACACGATATGGGACGAATGCGTGGTGATAATTGTCTGCAAGTCAATCAATCCGTTACTTTTTTCATCTGAAATTCCTTCGGAGAGAAGATTCTTGATGTTTTTGATAAAAACATACTGTAGCTGTGGATGAGTATGTGCTTCAGGTTCTTCAATAAAAAGCAGATTAATATCTGCTGGACGTCTTGTTTCATCATCCTTTCTTAGAAAATCTCCAAGATATATTTCGATTTCCATGATAATACTAATTAGATTGAGATAACCTAACCCGTTGTAACTTTCAGGTAACTGGTGGTTATTATTCTCATAAACCACAGTAGTGTTTCCCCTCAAAAGCTGTTGCTGACTTAAAGTGGAGATGATTTTTACAACTGTTTCGTTTTCACGAATACCACCAAATTTTTTGACTTTACTGATAACACCTTCGAATAATTCTTCATACACAGATGACAGTTCTTTATCTGTTGCGTGTAGTGTGTTTTCAAAGGCAACAACCGTGGGACTATCTTCGTCTGTCTTGGCTTTTTCGTAATAACGACTGGAAAGCGTAGAAAGTGTGCTGTCACCTTCTTTATTTACAGTATCCCTTCGAGCGCTGATACAACGAAAACACAGTATCTTATTTAAATCAAGACTCTTTGAGTCAAGTACGGAATACTCAGTCGCAGAAGGCGCTTTAGTATTCATATCGTACAAAATTGCTTTCTTAATTACTGAAAAATACATTCTATGTTTTGCCTTAATAAATACATCAAAAATTTCTTCTTTGTTGTATCCTTGAGTGTGCTCATATTTTTGATTATACTTAGAAAAATCATCGAACAATTGATGGAACTTCTGATCGGTGAGCGTGTATTCCAATTTTAAAATAACGATATTGTTTTCTGGGTCGAGGTCAAGCATTAATGGCTGGATGTTTGACAAATTATCGCTGTCGTTATATTCAATATAAATAAAAAGCTCGATACCTTTGATGGCCAATGCTGACCAGGATGTGCCACCATCGTTAATAGCGTTGAATAAAGAATCTTGAAAATCACTATTAAAGTCGTCAAATGTGAAATTATTTGATGCGCTTTGCGAACCAATAAATTTCTCCAATGCAGATAAAAGTGATGTTTTTCCGCAATTATTTTTACCTATCACTAAAGATAATTCGTCTTCAAGATCGAAATTTAAATTCTTGAGCATTCGGTAATTATTAATTTGTAATTTTTTTATTTTCATAAGCAATTCCTCTATGGTAGGTAAATTGAAAGTTGTTCTTTGAGTAACTCACCTATAAGGTGAATAAAAATGGATTTATCGTTGTCTCGATAATACGAATCAAAGGCTTCGTAATATCGCTTTCTATCTGAATACTTCACGTTGATTGGCGGATAACCGGCTTGCATTAGCATGAGATTTAGAATCAAACGTCCAGTTCGACCATTGCCGTCTACGAATGGATGGATACCTTCAAATTTAAGATGGAACAGTGCTGCACGCTCAATAGGATGCAGTTTATTATTTCCGGCAAATTCAGCAATTAGATTCTCCATCTGTTCCGGAACAAGGATTGGATCAGAAGGCACATGATATGCTCCCATGATTCTTACCGGAATGCGTCGGTATACACCACGGTCTTCTGGTCGATTCATTAGTACCAGTGTGTGAATCTGCTTAATAATACTTTCAGAAAACGGAACTTTATCCTTTACGAGATCCTGTACATAGAGAAAAGCATCTCTATGACCAACTGCCTCCAAATGATCTTTCAAAGGCTTCTTATCAATGGTGATACCTTCTAAAACCAGAGCGGTTTCTTGAAGAGTCAGTGTATTCCCTTCGATGGCATTAGAGTTGTAGGTATATTCAATGAGGAATTCCTCACGGAGACGCTGTAATTCCCCTTGTGAGAGAGGACGACGTTTATCAAGTTCTGCTTTTAACGCATCGATTTCGGCAAACAGTTCCGCATAAGAGCTATCGTTCCGCTGATAGCGTGTCGTTCGACCGTCAATTGGTTTCTCGGCGTCCGCAGGAATCAACCAAGCACGCCCTTTACGTACAACACCGCTAATCTTACCCTGCTGGCATAAAATACGCACTCTGCGGTCGGAAACACCCCATTGCTCCGCTATTTGTGCGACAGATCTATATTCCATGGAAAGTCACCACCTTTTCATTTATGATAATAGCATATCCTGCTATCGGAATAATAGCAATAAGTATTTTGTAAGTATCGGAATAATAGAACGGCGATTTGGATTTATTCCAAATCGCCGGTTAACTTATTTAGCTTTTGACTTAAGTCTGCTGAGCTTGCGATGAGTTTGCGAAGCAAACGAATCCTTGCGAAGCAAAAAACCACCCGCTATGCGGGTGAGAGTAAAAAAGTTATACATAAAAATCACCTTTCCGTACAATAGAGGTGCTCAAGCCACTATTGAAGAAAGGAAAGGTGATTTTATGCCGAAGGCAAATAGCGCAGCACATACCAAATGGACATGCAAATACCATATTGTCTTCACTCTAAAGTATAGGCGGAAGATAATTTACAATCAATATAAAGCAGATCTGGCCAGGATACTGCATGATTTATGTGCTTATAAGGGAGTAGAGATTCTGGAAGGACACTTGATGCCAGATCATGTTCATATGCTTGTGAGTATACCGCCGAAGCTCAGCGTGTCATCATTCATGGGATATCTGAAGGGAAAAGTTCGCTGATGATGTTCGACAGACATGGAAACTTGAAATACAAGTTTGGGAACAGACACTTCTGGTCAGATGGGTACTATGTAAGTACGGTTGGATTGAATGATGCAACGATAAAGAAGTACTATAATACGGTACGGATACATAGTCATTGTGGTTACGAGTCTCCGGATCAATATGAGGCAGACTTTTGGAACGTCTGTCTCAGGAATCATAGGGACTGGTAGGATAAGGCAGAAAAGGTCACATTTAACTTGTCCGAAATCTTGACATAGGGCCAACATATAGAAGAGTAAAAAGTACGGTGGTGGACAATTATGAAATATACAGCAGATACAAAGCCAGGAATGGCGGATCCATATTGGTATGAATGGTCTGTAGGTCAAAAATACATAGTAGATATGCTTAACCCTGATAGTCATATTCAAGCTGTTGAATTGCAAGCAGATGTGCAATTAGGTTTAGATGACGTGGTAATTACATATGATGATGGAAAGACTAGGTTTATTCAAATTAAGCATACAAGAGTGGATGACACAATAACATTCGGAGATCTTGTTTCTGTTGATAAATCTAAGAAAGATAAAAGGTCACAATACTCGTTACTCAGAGAATTGGCTAGATCTTGGAATTTAGAAAAAAATCAGTACTCCAATTCAGAAGTGTTTATCTTTACGAATAGAAAGGTTGGGGAGAGGGCATCATCTGCTGGAAAAGAAGGTCGAATTAAAAGACCATCGCTTGGTGAGTTTATGACAGAGCTGAAAAAACAATTGGTGGAGGCTAAGCTATTTTCGGATCTGGTATTTCCTAAAAACGAAGAAGCCTGGAAAGAATGGTGTAGCCAACTTGAAGATATTGAAAAAGAACAAGACAAGCTGCTTTTTTTACAAAGTCTTCATATTGAAACAGAGCAGGAGAATTTAGAAGAATTAGGAAAGGCAATAGAGAATAAACTTCAAATATATTTCGGCGTGTCTGAAGAAATAGCCGGTGTCTTGTTGGGCAAACTGGACCATGCGTTGAGAGAATGGACGACATCAAAACGTGAAAGCTCAAAAATCACTGTAGAAAAAGTTTATACAGCATTATCTATTAAAGAAGAGCTGATTCATTATAATCACGATTTAATACCTGCGAACCCATTTTTTCAAAGTAGACAGAAATTAGTTGAACAAATCGAATCAGATTTATTATATGGTGAAGAAAGAGTCCTTTATGTATCAGGCGTACCTGGGACCGGAAAGACCAATTTAATTAGCAAATTATGTAGCCGAAAAGATAGAATAGTTGATATTCGTTATTATGCTTATGAAACAATTAATCCTGCGAAAGAATATTTACCAGCAGATGTTTCTGAAAGAGTAAAAAAAGATGTATTTTGGGATACTTTGCTGAATCAGCTAAGAGAATTGTTGAATGGCAATTTATATAAATATAGAGTCCCTGTGTCTAATAGTTGTCTAAAGTTAGAACAAAAGAGAGAAGAATTCTTTAGAATAGCGTCAACATTTGCAAGAGATAGAAATCGTGTATTTGTACTTGCTGTTGATGGGTTAGATCATGCAGCAAGAGCAGGGATAATAGAAGATACATTTCTGCCAACATTACCAAATCCAGAATATATTCCAAAAAATGTAAAAATTATTCTTGCGGGTCAACCAAAGGAGGATTACAGTAATTACCCTAACTGGTTGTATGAACAACCAAATCACATGATTAAGGAATATTCAATTCCAAGTATTCAACTAAATGACATTGAAGAACTAGTAAATGATAGATGCATTAATTATAATCCTTCCAACAAGAAAATGGTTACCAGCATTGTATATAAGTATGCAGGCGGGAATACATTGGCCGCAATATTTGCTGTGCACGAAGCTTTAAATTGCATGGATCCGACATCACTTGAAGATAAACTTCGTTCAAGAAAACTAAGCGGCAATATTCAAGAGTATTATAGGACAATATGGGAAGATACAAAAAAGAAGATGCAAATTCCATTTGTGGATTATAAGATGGCTGGAATATTTGCATTCTTCAATGAACCTATTACTGGAGAGAAGCTTAGATCAATTTTTAAAGACGTCGGAATTAGCACTTCTTCATGGAATAATGTCCTGAAAGCATTAAGCCCGCTTTTATTAGAAAATAAAGGTACATATACTATTCTTCATAATGATGTACGCGTATATCTTTCTGGAATAATCGGAAGGGATCAAGAACATGTAAAAGAAGTATATTCGGTCTTGGCGGATTACTATCTTAATCAAAAAGAGAAAACTATAGGTTTTTATAGAGATGTTATTAGGTTCTTAGTATCAGCGGGAAGAATACAAGAGTTTTCAACAGTATATACTCCAGAATACGTTTTAAGCGCCTATGTTAATGGAATTGAATTATCTGAGCTATCGCACATTACGGACGATTTAATGCGTTTTGTTATTAACGAAGATTGTCTTGATTGGAACAAACTTTTATGTGTGACATTAGGATATTTGACTATTGAGCAGATACAAAAAACATCATATGAAATAGAGGATTCGTCTTTCCGGCTAAGCATAAAAACGATAAGTGTACATCCATATGAATGCTATATTATATGCCCCGATAAGTGGAGCTCTAGAATACTAGTTGAATTGTTACAACTAGTCGATGATTTGTTTGAGAACGGTGAAGAAGATAGGGCAAAGACCTTATTTTTAAATTGGTTCGGGAATACCAAGTTTTCAGAAATACAAAATATCATAGATGATGAAAATGATGACTTTCAATCAGGTGATAACAGAATCATTTCTGAATTGCTTGGCAAAGCTTGTGTTAATGCTGAGTATTTTGAATTATTCGATGGCGCTTCACAACTTGAACAAGATGTTTTTTTGAATGATACTGTCGAAAATATTGAAAGAGAAATTATAATAAAACTCCATGGTCAGAAGCTTGAAAGAGCATTAGATTCACTTGAGATGCTGCTAATAGATCCGCTTGTTTGTGGCATAAAAAAGTTACTCGAGCAAAATCGACATGAAGATCTAAAAATAGTTAAATCGGCGCTCCAAAAGCGAAGAATAACTAATCCTATTGGTAAGTTGATATTAGCATTTTTAAAAATTATAACTGGGGCGGTTGACTGGGAAGATGATCAATCTGAAGCTATGTGGAATGAGATTAAATTCGCTAAAATGCCTGATGATTTGATAGAAAACCTAATGACCTATTATAGTATATACGCTGTCGTATCAGCATATATGCAAAAAAAGAGAAGGACAGTGATTGCCAAAGATATTACTGACCAATATATAGAGGCACATAAACATCAAAAACCGGAGTATTTTTTGCTGTATTTTAATGCAGTCACCTATTTGGGAAAGTGGTTTAAATCTCAGAATGACAACAAAGTTTTTTATGAGTCAAGAGAGGATCTTAAGCTTATTATAGAAAACCTATTTTGTAGAAATTGGAATCCAAACGAACGAGATTTTGAAACATTGTGTCTTCGCGCTTATATTTTAAAAGCTTTCATTTTACTTTCGGAAAAAGAAAACAATCAATTTCAAGAGTCTCTTAAAAATTCGTTCGAGAAAGTTTTCGGCAAGAATCCTGTTAATCAATTGCTTGATCCTGGAATGCTATACTACAGAAAAAATCCAATAAGGATGCAGCTATGGATTGATGAATGGTTAGGTGTTGATGGTAAAGTTTGGTCTGAGCCGATTGGTGATAGAAACAGTATTATCCAGAAATTTATTGAAGCTAAAGATAAGTATGATGAGAGTAAGGTGCTTGATCTTCGAGAGGCAGTAAATAAAGTTCGATGGTCGGTTATTGGTTTCGCTTCTAACAAGGAGTATTGTGCCGATTATTTACTTAATTGGTACAACAATCTGGTGGATAGATTCCCGGAGTATATTTCGAAATATGGAACAATTGTCAAAGATGTATCAGATAAAATCGGGGTACTAGGTGATAACAGGATAGAATATGTATTAAACAGTAAAATCTATTCAGACTGGGGAAGTGAAGGAAATATAAGTGTAAACAACGTATTGCAAGACAGGAGACTATTTAATCAATGTATTTTTCGAACATCTTATATGGTGGATATTTTAATCGGATATTTAAAGAGAGGAAAAGGTGAGAAGTCTCAGCTGCTTAGTCTTTGGGCAATAGGGATAGGATTACTAGATTGGCGAAATGAGGATGACTACGATGCAATCTCTTCCTTAAAAAGGGCAATTGAAAAATGTGCAAAAAGCAATGAGATTAATGACATCAAAAAGCAGTTGGAAAAACTTGGCCCTGCATACATTGACTTAACATCAGATCCGGCAAGATATATTGTTCCTAGTCGTTGGTGCGATGAGCAGAATAATGTTGGGGAAGAATTGGATATTGCAGAGGAGGTGCTGTCTACATATCTCTCAAATAATAAAGGCCATCAGCAACATGCCGATGTGTTGAGAGCAATAAAGACTCTTTATTCAGCTGGAAAATTAGATGATAAGCAGATTAGTCAGATATTATCAGTTGAGTTTAGTAAAAATGATTATGGCATTAATCACAATAGTATCCTTGAATTTATATTCGGCATTGCTGATTCAAACGATGTAGATGATTACATAAGGCTATATATTAGTACTGCGATGGATAGCAATAGATTTTATCCGGATCAAGATTTGCCTGCAATTATTGGATGGAGACTTAAGAATAAAGACAGAGAATATAATGAAGAATGTTTGATGCAATTGGTACGAACATTTAGATGCTGGATCACAGCAGCAGGTCACATTAAAGAACCGGAACTTGGAGGAGGGTATGATTACTCACCATATGTTGATTTTGAAGCCGAGGATATAATTAAAAGTTTTTGCGATGTTCTATTGCTGATAACTATTTCTGAGGACGCCGATGCTGCGAGAGTTGCGTTAGGAGGAATAGCAGCACTTTTACGGGTCAATATAAATTATATTTCATCTATCGAAAAATATTGGAACAAGCTTCATTATAGAGCAAAAGAATGGGTTTTAATGGTATATGAATTTGTTTATGATTTATGTCCTGAGTATCAGGAAAAGATTAGTCAATGCCTTGTCCTTCATTCAAAAGATGATGATTTTAATGTGGCTCTGTACTCAAAATTACTCTGTGATAACATTAGGCCTACGATATTAGGCAATTTCTGCGTGGAGAAGAAAGATTTTTTTTCGTCGATTCCTATGACGGGTAGAAAATTACTAATCAAGACACCTAGAACAAGTCCATGGATAAATAGTTATGAATGTGTTATGGAGCAAAAATCAATATTAGAAAAGCGTTTACAACTTGATTTAGAGGATATAGAAAGACGCACGGCAGACTATGCAGAAAGTATTTCATTTCCAGCGCATCTAATACCTATCTTCAGAACCAAATCAGGGGGATGCAAAGTTGTATGCGACAAAGTAAACCTTGCCTTCTTCCGTGTCCTTTATAGTGATTGGTATAAAGGAAGATGGGATGGCTGTGAGGCAGAAGTTGCAAGGGCAATTTTATCAGCATCTGAGCCATATACGCTATTGTTATCGCCTTACAGATGGAACTGGAATAAAGGAAAACTATATGATAATCCAAATGAATTGATGTCATTAACAGAGAAGGAACGGAACAATAGAATAAGCGAAATTCTAAATACAGGAGTAAATTCCGATGAATTAATAATAGCAGGTGCATTTGAGGATTACACATATAATAGTCGAGTTTTTGGTTATTTGCTTGGATATTTGGATGTGCCAGGAATGAACGAACATTGCGCGCTTCCAGTAGTTGAAAGGAATGCCAGATTGTTCTTGAAAAAGAGAAAGGATTATGTAGAATCTCATACTCTCAATATCACAATGCATCAAAATGGTATTGAGAGCTTTAAGCAGAGTAATATCATGTGCGGATTTAGTTACTTTATTCTTTCTATATTGGGCTGGATGACTAAATTAAGTGCAAATGGGTTGAATTTAGTTGATAAAAATAGCAATGTTGTCGGGAGATTAGAGTGCTTCTATGGGTTAAGGCTAGATGTGGGAAATAGGCATCCTGCAAATCAACCTTATGTGCAGAGATGGATTGTATCAAAAAAATCATTTCAAAAAGCACTCGAAGATATTGAATGCCCATATCGAGTCAAAACGGCGATTGGTTCTGTTATTACAGGGCCTGAAGCATAATTGTGACTGTAGAGATTTCTGACCCAGGAATCTCTCAAAATGACCTCGATGTCACTATGTACAAGGGAATCGGAGAAGTGGTAATATTCCATCTTTGACAGCAGCTCGCCGTTGACGAAAAATCAGTGGCATTTTCCGCACCAAGGCGCATGATTTGGCGTTTACGAATAAACTACAGGAGGTCACGCAACATATGAAAACAGACCAACCTATGTGTGGAAGCAGAGAATTAGAATTTGCCATCTTCTGTATTGAAAATGTTGCATCAAAGCTTCATATAGACGCACAGAAAGTATATGCAGCGCTGGCCGAGCAGACAGATATTTTGCAAGAATATATTATTCCGGAGTATGAGGTGTTGCACACACAGGGTAAGGATTACATTGTGGATGATATTATCGATGTTATGAAGGAAAGAAATGTAAAGCTATGAATGCAAATCCGATTCTTTTGCAGAAGAAATATGCACGTGTGGTAGAACTTTATGCAAAAGAGAATGGCATCTCATTGGAGGAAGCCCTGGAAGTTTTTTACCGTTCCGAGCTGTATAAACTCATGAGCGAGGGAGTATCAGACATGCATTGTATGAGTGACGAATATCTTGTCCGGGAGTTGGAAGAAGAAATCAAGAATACAAAATAGCCTGCTTTTGTGAGCAGGCGGAATAGCCGTCATAACGCACCACAGAGCCACCTCACCACAGAGTCACTCTTCCGCAAAGTCATTCCGCCGCCACAGAAAGAAGCCTCTCCGTTGCGAAACCGCACCACAGAGCCGCCCCGCCGCAGAAAGGAACCCGGAAGCCATATGAAGATCCTGATCCTGGGAGGCGGTTTCCAGCAGCTTCCGGCAATACGAAAAGCGCATGAGTTGGGGCTCACTGTTCTTCTGGTCGATTACCTTCCGGATGCACCGGGGCGAAGGGAAGCGGATCAAAGCTTCCTGATCAGCACGAGAGACAGGGACAAAATTCTTGATCTTGCCAGGAAGGAAGCTGTGGACGGTATTCTTGCCTTTGCGTCGGATCCCGCGGAAGAGACGGCGGCCTATGTGGCAGAGAAAATGGGCCTTCCCGGCGGAATGTATGCTGCTGCCGGAATTCTCGGGAACAAGAGAAAATTCCGGGAGTTTCTGGCGATGCACGGGATTTCTGCACCCAGGCATTTTCCAATGGACTATCCGGAGAGTGACCTTCCCTACCCGGTCGTTGTAAAACCGCTGGATTCCAGCGGAAGCAAAGGTGTGACGATCCTTCGCAGCTATGATGCAGGCAGACTCCTTCGCGCATATCAGGCGGCGGTTTCCTATTCCCTTTCCGGTCAGGCGATGGCGGAAGAATACATATCCTACGGCTACCGGCACCTCATCGGCGGCGACGTGATTGTCCGGGGCGGAAACGTTATTCTCTATGGCCTCATGGACTGCGTCCGCGAAGAAAGGAAGAATCTTGTCCCATGTGGTAAAATATACCCATGCAGCGCAGGAGAAGAGGTGAAAGTCCGGATTGCCAGGATCATGCAGATGGTCATCCATAAGCTCTCGATTACCGATGCGGAGATGAACGTGGAATTCATTGCCGGAAAGGATGGAGAAGTCTATCCCATCGAAATCGCTCTTCGCTGCGGCGGAAACATATCTGCATGATATGTCAAGGCATTTTCTGGTTCGCGTGATTAATTTGAAGCCGGTAAGCTCTGATAGTTTGTATTATCAAAAAACATATATTTAGGAGCGGAAAGATATTTACGATGGATTATGATTTTTATATAGACCAGATTGCTAGCGGCAGATTGAAAATAGCTACAGAGTATAAAAAAATGTACATTCCAGATGTCCTTTATAAATATTACTGGTTAGATGATAATGATGAAAAGAATGAAAAGAAATTTAAGACACTGGAAGAAGGAAAAATATATATGTCAAGTCTAAAAGAGTTTAATGATCCATTTGAAGGACGAGCATTTGTTCTTGATAAAACTGAATTGCGGAATAAAAAATGGGATCCAAAGTGGTTTGAAGATTATATTGAGCAAATAAATTCAAATGTTGGAATTGGATGTTTTTGTAATACAGACGAAAAAGAACAAAATATGCCTATGTGGGCTTATTACTCTAATAATCACTCAGGATTTTGTGCTGAATACATGACCAATGATAAAGTGAAAAAATTCATGTATCCTGTTTCGTATGATGATACAAGAGCTCTGGGAAATGCTATTATTGGAAATATAATCGATCAAACATTAAATTTAATAAAGGAAGGAAGAAACGAAAATGATATGCCAGATGAATTAAATGCTCAGATTCATTTGGCTATCTTTCTCTGACGAGTAAACATAAGAGTTGGAAGCATGAAAAAGAAATAAGGGCATTACTTCCGCGGAGTTATGGGAAATATTTGGAACTTCAGCCAAGGAAAATCTATATTGGTCTCAATTGTAAGAAAACGCATAGGGCGAGAATTATAGAAATTGCTAAGAGCTTTCAGCCATGTTGTGAAGTGTTTCAAATGACAAATGTTGCAAACAATCTAAACCATTGGCTAATGGAAGAGAAAATTGAATATTAGCAAAAGAAACATAGATGTTTTTAAAATGTCAATGCTACCGAAAATTTATATATTGATGATTTTGTAAAAAGGTCCATTTTCGACGGAATCTGTTGTTGAAAAATTATGTCCAGATCAAAATAAATTAAAGAGAGAAGAGAATAGTGTTTATTAGTGTGTTAGTGTTTCAACGTAAACGAAAAACCACTCGCCTTCCGTAACGCTTGTTGATTCGACATACTTGAAAAAGTTCAAAAACTCAGCTTACTTTTTCAAGGAGGTTCGAATGGACAAAGAAGTGTATGAAGTAAGGCTTGCTAACTGGAAGCAGCTGATTCTGCAGTGTCGGAATCGTCCTGCCGGTATGACGCAGAAGGACTGGCTGGAGCAGCATGACATAAAGGCCCCTCAGTTTTACTACTGGCTGCGCAGGGTTCGAAGGGAAGCCCTTGCTGAAATGGCAGGCGCCGATCATAAAGAAGTTGTGCCCGCATCTATGGCGGGATACGATCTTGAGGCCCCGGTTACTTTCGCAGAGATCGACCTGAACAAAGCACAGCTTTACACAGAGTCCCAGCAGCATGCGGCGGCAGTAATCCGCCTTGGTCAGCTGACCGTGGAACTTTCCAATGATGCAGATGATCGATTGATTGCCAGAATTCTGAAGGCGGTGTCTCTTGCTGGCTGAAGCTGCTGGAATCCAGAAGATCATCCTTGCTGTTGGTTATACAGATCTTCGCAAAGGCGTGGATTCTCTGGCACAGCTGATTGGAACGAAGTATGACCTCAATCCTTTCGAGAAGGACATTCTGTTTCTCTTCTGCGGCGGGCGGACGGACCGGATCAAAGGTCTGGTCTGGGAAGGGAATGGATGTTTGCTGTTATACAAAAGGTTGGAGGATGGCGCATTTTCCTGGCCGAGAACCCCGGAGGAAGCCGCACAACTGACGCTGGAAGAGTATAAACAGTTGATGATGGGACTGAATCCGCTGCATCCGAAGATCCGGGATGTTCACCCGGACCGTGTATTATAAAAAGTGATTGTGCAAAGGCTGCAATGGGGGAGTCGATTGATATATCTGCACAAATTCAGCCAAAAGGATATTGGGCTTATTATGCAGTACACAGCCTGAAGGATGGAATATTAATCATAGCTCTTTCCAGATGTTGTCCGAGAAATACAAATGTGGCTTGCCAAGAGAGAAAATTTCTGTAATTGTCTCTTGATAATGGTCGCTTTATAACAGTAGATCAGTAACATGCTTGTTGCGTTTTATCTTTTGGCGGAGGTAATAATCAATCTTTAGCAAGGCCTAATGTTAATCATCAGTTGAACTGATGTCTGTGATTTAAATGGTGAAATGATGGGAGAATTTATAAAGAGATTTAATGATTATAGTTGCATAGAGAAAAATGATACTTCAACTATTACATATTTGAGTCATTATACATCAACCGCAGCGGCTGTTAAAAATATATGCAGTGGGGAATTCTGGGCCACGGACATAAAGGATTTTGGCGATAAACTTGAGGGAAGACTGATTTTAAAGGGGGTAAATAAGATCATTTTAAAAGAAAATATATTTTCAGAGGTACAAAAAGAATATGTATATAATTTGATTGGAGATGACAATAAAATTGACGTGTTTATTAGTAAATGTAGAACATCGGTCTTATCCATGTGTATAAATACTGACTCGGAGTATCTTTGGGACAATTATGCAGGAAAAGATGGATATAATATTATTTTTAATAAAAACGCATTTGTAGACAGCATGTGTTTTTATACCAAAGATGGACAAGAAAAAAATGGAAAATATATTAAACATGCGCCAATCATATATAATACTAATGAGCAAATTAAAATAATAAAAAAAGAAATTAGTGAGTTAATAGAAAAAAATGAATCCAAATTTAGCGATGCTGTAAAAACCGAGTACATACTACGGCATTTAATGTATATTGGAAATTTCTATAAAGATGGAAATGATTCAAGCAATCGGTATGAAAATGAGGAAGAGTATAGATTCTTAATTAATACTGCTGCTCCGCCCAAAGAAAATTCAATTATAACGGATAAGATACCTGAGTATTATCATAATTTAGAAAATGATCATCATTATATTATTTTGAAATTTAATAATAAAGCTATAAAAACTATAGTGTGCAAGACTCAAAGAGCAAAAGATAATATTGCAAATGTTATTACGGATATACCTATTGTTCTTAAAGGCTAATGATGAAAGTATTAAACCTATATTTCAAAGCGGATATTGAGAAATGAAATACAATTATTAGAAATCTAATTAAGAATGTAGAAGATTCGTTTTCTGTTAACCCATTGGATAAGAGCTGCGTTTTTCCAGGTAATTTAGAAACAGAACTACAGCTTTTTGAAAATGGAACTTCCTACAGAATATAAGAAGCAGGTAGAACATTTAAATCCGAGTACACAATTTCTCGGTCAATTATGATAGCCTGCAAAGGCTGGGGGACGATAGACAATATCACTACGCTGAAACAAAATTCTATGATTTTGATAAATTTCTGTTTACTTCGTGGAGAAACAAGCCGAATGGAAAAGGAAAAGATTTGATTCCGTGGGGCGTGCCAGTGAATTGAGGATTATAGAAATCTGCTTTGGAAAAAGCAAAAGTAAAAGGAAAAAAAGCAATGAAAAAAATACTTTTATTAGGTGGCTCTGCGCAGCAAGTCATAGCTATTACATGTGCGAAACGGCTCGGGTATTACACTGTCCTGTGTGATTACCTGCCGGATAATCCGGGCCAATATGTAGCGGACAAGTTTTTTCTTGTCAGCACTACAGAAAAAAGCGCTGTTCTTGACATTGCCCGAAATGAGCATGTCGATGGCGTTTTGGCTTACGCATCTGATCCGGCTGCGCCGACGGCGGCTTATGTTGCAGAGAAGATGAATTTGCCTGGGAGCCCGTACGAATCTGTTGAAATCCTGTGTAATAAAGATAAATTTCGCGCATTTCTAAAGCAGCATGGATTTTGCACTCCGGAAGCAAAGGGATATCTGGATATAAAGGAGGCTCTCTCGGATATCCAAAATGGCCTTTTCAGATATCCGATTATTGTAAAGCCTGTAGATTCTTCGGGCAGTAAAGGCGTAAGCAGAATTGATTCATTTGAGCAGGCAGAATCCTTTTTGAAATATGCAATGACCTATTCTCGCGGGCATAGAATTATTGTAGAAGAATTTGTAGAGAAATATGGTTATCAGATTGCAGGGGATGGTTTGTCCGTTGATGGAAAATTGGTGTTTCGCTATTTTGCCAACGATCATTTTGATGCACGCTGCAAAAATCCCTTTGTTCCGGTGGCTGCAAGTTTTCCGTATAATATGCCAGAGAGTGTACAGAATAAAATTCATGGAACAATACAACGATTATTGACCTTATTGGGAATGCGTACGTCGACGTATAACTTTGACATGCGTATTGATAAAGACTTCAATGTTTATCTGATGGAAGTTGCGCCACGTGATGGCGGCAATTATATTCCTCAGGTGATTCGATATGCTACTGGAGTTGATTTGGTAGAATGTTCCGTCAAGGCAGCAATGGGGGAGCCGATTGATCTACCAGCGCAAGTTCAGCCCGAAGGATATTGGGCTTATTATGCAGTACACAGCCTGAAGGATGGAATATTAAAACAAGTCATTATTGATCCGCAGATCGAGGAAAATAATGTCGTAGAAAATCATTTGATTGTTCGCCCTGGCGATGAAATACATACGTTCATAGGAGCAAACTCTACATTGGGTGTTTTGGTTATGAGGTTTGATTCGCTGGAACAGATGCTGGGAATGATTGAAATGCAGATGAGTGGATTAGAATTGAATATCAATAAGTGAAGACGTTTGGCCGGGCTTTAAAGATTTTTCGGGTTGGTTATTAATAAAAGAGTCTTGCGCCCCAAAGACGGGTGAATTTGCACCTCGGCAACCACAGAAAGGAACCCGGAAGCCATATGAAGATCCTGATCCTGGGAGGCGGTTTCCAGCAGCTTCCGGCAATACGAAAAGCGCATGAGCTGGGGCTCACTGTCCTTCTGGCCGATTACCTTCCGGATGCACCGGGGCGAAGAGAAGCGGATCAAAGCTTCCTGATCAGCACGAGGGACAGGGACAAAATTCTGGAGCTTGCCAGGAAGGAAGCTGTGGACGGCATTCTTGCGTTTGCGTCGGATCCTGCGGAAGAGACGGCGGCCTATGTGGCAGAGAAATTGGGCCTTCCCGGCGGAATGTATGCTGCTGCCGGAATTCTCGGGAACAAGAGAAAATTCCGGGAGTTTCTGGCGGTGCACAGGATTCCTGCACCCAGGCATTTTCCGATGGACTACCCGGAGAGCGACTTTCCCTACCCGGTTGTTGTAAAGCCGTTGGATTCCAGCGGCAGCAAGGGTGTGACGATCCTCCGCAGCTACGATGCAGGCAGGCTTCTTCACGCATATCAGACGGCGGTTTCCTGTTCGCTTTCCGGTCAGGCGATGGCGGAAGAATACATATCCTACGGCTACCGGCACCTCATCGGCGGCGATGTGATTGTCCGGGGCGGAAACGTTGTTCTCTATGGCCTCATGGACTGCATCCGCGAAGAAGGGAAGAATCTTGTCCCATGTGGTAAAATATACCCATGCGGCGCAGGAAATGAGGTGAAAGTCCGGATTGCAAGGATCATGCAGACGGTCATCCACGGGCTTTCGATTACCGATGCGGAGATGAACGTGGAATTCATTGCCGGAAAGGACGGAGAAGTCTATCCCATCGAAATCGCTCTTCGCTGCGGCGGAAACGGCATTCCGCAGCTTCTCTCGGATGCAACCGGGATCGACTGGATCCGTGAGGAGGTGCAGCGTACCCTGCGGCGCGCGAATGGCACGAATGCGAATTTCCTGGAAACTTCCAGGTTTGCAGGAAAATTAGTCCCTGCGGATCTGCATGGCGTCTATGCAACCTACAATCTTCATGCGAATCAGTCGGGAATGTACGCCGGATATGAGCTGCATCCGGAGCTTTCCGGGTACCTGTATCGGGAAGAGATTTTTCGCAGAAAAGGCGAGACGGTTGGAACCTATGAAAATGTCTCCGGCATCATCGGGATTCTGTACTTCCACTTTGCAAGCCGTGCGGAGGCAGAAACATATCTGTACGACATGTCATGGTATCTTCAGGTTCGTGTGATGAATCTGAAGCCGGTAAGCTCAGGTACGGATATTCTGGCAGACATTGTACGTCTTGGAGAATTCATGACACCACCGTTCTCTGCAAGAAATCGCTGCGGACAGGAGTATTCTATTTCGGAGAAAAGGAACGCTTCAATAACCGGTTGGAACACCAACACCTATGCAGAAAAGCTGATGCGGTTGGCCAACATAGTGACCGTCGAAAACGAAAAAGGTGAAATCATCGGCCTTGTAGCTGCTTATCTCAATCGAAGCGATTTCGGCTTTATTTCCATGCTCATTGTCATGCCGGAGTACCGAAGGTGCAGAGCAGCAGAGGCGCTGTGTGAGAAGGTTCACATGTTGGCAAGAGAAAAGAACATTCCCAGCATCCGCGGAGAAATCCGGAAGGAAAATGTGGCCTGCCGGAGACTGGCAGGAATGCTGGGATATGTGGAGTATAAAGATACCGAAGAAGATGGATTTGTAGGAGTGGAGAAAATCGTCAGGTGATGATTTTATTCAGCCCATCGCAGAAGAGCTTGGTAAATGGACATCTGATGAGAATTAAGGCGTTTTGCTGTTTTTTAAACGCTCTGTTTATTATAAATAATATAGCTAAAAAACGTGACCATTTTGTAATATACCTGTAACAACAAAAAATGTGGGGTGAAAGCGCAATGTATGAGAATATAAAAAACAAAAAACTTTTGATTCTTGGGGCTACGCCTGGTGAAATATCATTAGTTAAAAGAGCACAGGAATTTGGAGTGAAAGTGTATGTCACAGATTATCATACTGACTATAGTCTCAGCCCAGCAAAAAAATATGCGGATGTTGCATGGGACATCAGTTGGTCTGATCTTGACACGCTAGAATCTATGTGCCGTAAAGAAGGTATTGATGGGATTACCGCTGGTTATAGTGAAATTAGAGTGGAAAATGTCATTAAGTTGTGTGGCAGATTGGGACTTCCATGTTATACAACTATGAATCAATTGGAAATAACTAGAGATAAGATCAAATTCAAAGAAGAATGCAGATTAAACGGTGTTCCCATTGTAAAGGAGTATAAGACAATTGAGGATGTTGATACATATCCGGTGATTGTAAAGCCTGTAGACCGCGCAGGATCTATTGGCATTAGTGTTGCGCATGATAAAGAAGAATTAAAAAAAGCTTATGATTATGCAATGGACATGAGTCTTTGTAAGGAAGTAATCATAGAAGAGTATATCTATAAGGCTATAAAATTTGATGTATATTATGAAATTGTTGATGGTGAAATTGAACTGATTTCAACAGATGATGTGATTAATGCAACAGAGAATGGGACAAAAAAAGTGGTTCAGAGTGGGTGGATGCTTCCATCCATTCATCAGAATGCATTTAAGAAGAAAATTGATCCATGTATGCGAAGAATGATTGAGCACATGGGAATTAAAAACGGATACATTTTTTTCTCTGGTTTTGCGGATAAAAATTCAAATTTTGTTTTTTTTGAATGTGGATTTCGCCTTTGTGGAGGACATTTGTATAATTATTTTCCTCTTATGGGTTTTCATAATAATCTTGATATCTTTATATTACATGCATTAACAGGAAGTGCAAAGGAAGCTGTAAAGGGAACATGCGTAAATCCGAACTTAAAATGTGTGACTATTAATTTATATGCTAAATCTGGAATTGTTAAAAATATAAGTGGATGGGAGAAAATTCGACGGATAAAAGATTGCCGTTTTTTACTTCAATATGCACATGTCGGACAAAAATGTGTTGATGACCAGGCAATTTTATCGAAACTTGGAATGGTGTATTTTTGTAGCGATTCTATAGAGCAGCTAAAAAAGGATGTCGCTGAAATGTATACATATTTTGTTGCGGAAGATGAAGATGGAAACGATCTGGTTTATGATCGTGTTAATCCTAGCTATATCTCAGAGTGGTGGAATGGGGAAATTTTAAATGGATTATAATGCTTATTCATTCATAATGGACTTTGCTTTTATGTCTTTACTACTTGTACTTGCACAGTTCTTGCGTGGAAAAATAACTTTTTTACAAAACTTTTATATACCTTCCTCGGTTGTAGCGGGATTGATTGGATTACTCTGTGGACCGCAGGGTTTGGATATTATTCCATGGAGCGATAAGATTGGAAGCTATGCATATTTACTTGTTTGTATATTGTTTGCAGGATTATATTTAGGAAAAAAAGAACATGTATCAATAAAGGACATTTTTCTTAAAGTCGGTGATACTTTTTGTATTAATATGGCCACAGAGTTTATCTGCTTTGGCAGCGCACTCTTCTTTGGAACACTATTGTTAATTGCCTTTTTTCCAAAGGTCTTCTCTGAATTTTCCCTGCTGCTTCCGGCAGGATTTTGTGGAGGCCATGGATATGCTTCTACAATAGGAAATGCATTGAACAATCTTTTGAAAAGAGATGATTGTGTTCAGTTGGGGCAGACATTCGCAACTATTGGTCTCTTAACAGGTCTGTTTGTGGGTATTTTTTTGATTAACTTAGCAGCACGTCATGGAATGACTCGCTTTATAAAAGAAGCCAATCAATTACCAGAGGAATGCAGAACGGGTATTGTTCCTAAGGGAAAACGAGAATCAATTGGTGAAGAAACAATTAATCCGATGTCTATGGATCCTCTTACGTGGCATTTAGCATTAACGCTAATTGCAACTCTGATTGGGTATCTATTTTATAATTGGTATAAACAATATTGGCCCAATATTGAAATACCTGTTATGTGCTTGACTATGCTTGCTGGTGTTTTGGTTCAAAAAATTATCGACCATACAGCATTTAAAGATAGCGTTGATAAGCATGTAGAGACTAGAATTGGTAGTATGGTAACAGATTACCTCGTTGGTTTTGGCGTTGCCTCTATTTCGATTACAGTTGTGAAAGCATATTTTGGACCGCTACTTCTAATGTGTGTGTTGGGCGTAATTTGGCCGATTATTATGGTGTTTGTTGTTGGAAAACACTTGTTCCGTAATTCATGGTTTGAGCGTTCTATCTTTATTTTTGGATGGTGTACTGGCGTAGTTGCAATTGGCGTTACATTATTGAGGATTTGTGATCCGGAGATGGAGAGTGGAACATTAGACGATTATGGGACAGCCTATACTCTTATTTCTATTATTGAAGTGTTTATTGTGGCACTTACACCACAGTTAGCGGTATTAATAGGGTGTTGGGAAGTAGGAATTGTTGAATTGCTTATTGGCATGGCATTGCTTTTCGTGTGCGGTAAGATTTACGGCTTTTACAAGCGATAAATTGACCTAGCATAACTTTCAAAGAGGCTAGTTTGAAGTCAATTATAGAAGAGTATAACCGATTCTAGAAATCAGCGTAGCTTATGCATGGTGTATCGGTATCATTATACTGGAGAATAGGGGGATAGAGGTGAAAAAGATACTTTTATTGGGAGGATCGGCGCAACAAGTGATTGCAATTGAGACCGCCAAACACCTTGGCTATTACACAATTTTGTGCGACTATCTCCCTGATAATCCTGGTCAATATGAAGCAGATCAATTCTATCTTATAAGTACAACCGCTAAGGACGCAGTTCTTGAGATTGCTCAAAAAGAGAAAATAGAAGGTGTATTAGCTTATGCTTCTGATCCTGCAGCGCCGACAGCGGCCTATGTTGCAGAGAAAATGGAACTGCCTGGAAATCCCTTAAAATCAGTGGAAATCCTTTGTAATAAGGATCGATTTCGCAAATTTCTGTTGGAAAACGGATTCTCAGTTCCTAATGCGAAAGGGTATTCTTTGGCGATTGATGCAGTAAAGGAAAAGGATGGGTTTGAATATCCAATTATCATAAAGCCTGTGGATTCTTCAGGAAGTAAAGGAGCAACCGTATTGTATACGGAAGATGGATTAAGTGAAGCATTGAATTTTGCATTTTCTTTTTCACGATCGCATAGAATTATCATTGAGCATTATATCGAAAAAAAACATCCTTATCTGATTGGCGGCGATATTTTTATTAAAGATGGGAAGATTGTATTGTGGGGACTATTAAATTGCCATAGGGATGTGAATGTAAATCCCTTGGTTCCGGTTGGAAAAAGCTATCCGCTGCAACTTGGAGAAAATGATATAAAGAACGTTAAGCATACGCTATCATCCATGGTGGAAAAGCTCGGAATCCGTAATGGCTCTATGAATGTAGAACTTGTGGTGGATAAAGATGATCATGTCTGGCCCATTGATGTCGGTCCAAGAAGCGGTGGAAACATGATTCCTGATCTACTAGGGGATATGTTTGGTGTTAACATTGCTGAAATGTCCATAGAGGCAGCGATGGGCACAGAAATAAAAGGAAATATCTGTGAGCCGAATGGCTTTTATGCGACACACAATCTGCACAGTAATAGAAATGGGAGGTATAAGGGAATTAGCTTTTCACCTGAAATAGAGCCGTATATTTATAGAAAATGTCTGTATAAAAAACAAGGCGATGTGGTGGAGTACTTTGACAATGCAGCAAAATGCCTGGGAATCGTATTTTTTAAGTTCCCTGATGAAGACGTAATGAAAAGTGTGTTGGAACATATCAATGAATTGATCACGATTGAATTACTGGAGAAATGAAGTGAAAGAATATGGAGGATACATAGAATTTGAACGTTATGATTGGAATATGATGCATGACAACGCAATAGCATTGAATTGTGGAAGAAATGCACTGTCCTATCTTTGCGAAGCAAAAAAAATCAAAAAGCTTTATCTTCCGTATTTTCTGTGTTCTTCCGTGTTCAATCTATGTAGAAAAATAAGTGTAGAGTGTGACTTTTATCGCATTGGTAATAGATTTGAGCCTATTTTCGGACAGAAACTCGATAAAAATGAGTGGCTTTACATTGTAAACTATTATGGTCAACTTGATAATGCTACGATTCAGTCATGGAAGCAAAGATATGATCATATAATTGTTGACAATGCACAGAGCTATTTTCAGATGCCGGTGGAGGGCGTTGATACGATATATACCTGCAGGAAGTATTTTGGCGTTTCAGACGGAGCTTTTCTATACACGGATGCAAAACTGCAAAGGGATATCCCACAAGACGAATCTTATGATAGAATGCATTTTTTAATGGGACGTTATGAGCGCAGCGCAAGTGAGTTTTATAATGAATATGTAGAGAATAACCGTTTATTTGCCAAGGAATCGATAAAGAAGATGTCTCGGTTGACAAATGATTTATTACATGGGATAAACTACGAACATGTTGCTCGGATACGAGAGGATAATTTCAATTATCTGAATGCAGAGCTTGGCAATATTAATCAGTTGAAATTAAAAAGTATATATGGTGCATTCATGTATCCGCTGTTGATTCAAAACGGTGCGGCGGTGCGAAAAATTCTGCAAAAAGAAAAAATCTACATTCCAACATTATGGCCGAATGTTTTGGAGGACTGCGCACCGAACAGCCTGGAATATCAATTTGCAGCCAATATATTGCCGATTCCTGTGGATCAAAGATATGGCATAAGGGATATGAAACACTTGGTGGAGGCAATAAAATGTGCCTTGTCTAAGATGAATTGAATAATAACAAAGGAAAAGGTGATTTATCTTCTAGAATCATTACACAAGAGGTTATGCAAAACGAAATAATTGTTAGTATTTTATGTGCTACATATAACCAGGTGTCATATATTAAATCTGCTTTGGAAGGATTTATTCACCAAGAGACTGAGTTTGCCTATGAGATCATTGTTCACGACGATGCATCAACTGATGGCACGACAAATATTGTCAAAGAATATGCGGAAAAGTATCCGGAAATTATTAGACCTTTATATGAGGAAGAAAACCAGTATTCAAAAGGAAATAATATCTACCAATTGATGTATTCTGTAATGAGAGGGAAGTACATTGCAATTTGTGAGGGGGATGATTATTGGTGTGATGTCCATAAATTGCAAAAACAAGTTGATATAATGGAAAGATACCAAAATGTCGTAGCTTGCGTCCACAATGCATGGAAATTGGACTGCATTTACAATCGCAAGACTAAATTTAGTAAAAGAGAAGAAAATGGGGTGATTCCCGTCGAAGATATCATTCATTGGGATGATCAGGGGTACGCTACAGCTTCTTTGTTACTAAAAAAGGAATGGCTATTCATTCCACAAGAGTTCCAAATGAAAGGCGTCGGGGATTATCCACGGGCAATCTATATGGCATTACACGGAGATATTTATTATATAGGGGAATGTATGAGTGTATATAGGTGCAATGCAAAAGGCTCATGGACTAATAACATGGCACACAACATGCAGAAATTTCGATTCTATATTAAGGATATGAATCGAATGCTTGGATATATTGATCACTATTCGGATGGAAAATATCATTCAGTAATATCTGATAAGATATATACAAATTCATATTGGCTAGTCTACAAAGAGATCTTCAGCGGAAGCAAAAGAGAAGAATATATAGATTCCTGGAAAATGTTAACAAAGTTCGATAGGAATAAAGTGCTCATAACTGCTCATTTGCGGCCTTTTATAGACCAATGCAGTTTGTTTAAAAAGAAATTACTTAATCGAGTATATAGAGTCAAAGGGTGAAAAGAATATGGCTGTGAAAGATACTTCAGAGAAGAAAATACTGGTGACGCGATCCTCGATTGCACCACTTGATGAATTTGTTGAAGAGATCAGAGATATCTGGGATACGCATTGGATGACGAATATGGGTGTGAAGCACCAAGAACTTCAGAAGAAATTGTCGGAATATCTGGGCGTAGAACGGATCGACTTGTTCACAAATGGACATATGGCGTTGGAGTTGTCTTTGCAAGCGTTGAACTTTCCAAAAGGTGGGGAGGTAATTACAACGCCGTTTACTTTTGCATCTACTACACATGCAATTGTACGGAATGGTCTGGAACCGGTGTTTTGTGATATTAATCAAGATGATTTTACGATAGATAGTTCGAAAATCGAGGCATTGATTACAGACCGTACAGTTGCTATTATGCCGGTACATGTTTACGGCAATATTTGTAAGATAGAGGAGATTCATCGAATTGCCGATCGGTATGGATTGAAGGTGATTTATGATGCGGCACATGCTTTTGGTGAGCAATATCACGGAAAGGGTGTGGGTACGTTCGGAGACATTTCCTGTTTTTCATTTCATGCGACCAAAGTGTTCAATACGATTGAGGGAGGTGCTGCATGCTTCCGCAACCCGGAATTGGGGCAAAGATTGCGTGATTTAAAGAATTTCGGTATTCACGGACCTGAGCAGGTTAATGCAGTGGGGGCCAATGCCAAGATGAATGAATTCTGTGCAGCAATGGGACTTTGTAATCTGAGACATGTGGACGAGGAAATTCAAAAGCGTAAAAAAGTGGTAGAACAATACAGAAACATATTAGGTGGTACGAAGGGACTTCGACTAAATACGATTCAGCCTGATGTGAAGTCAAACTATGCGTATTTCCCGATTATTATTGATGAGAAAGAATTTGGAGCAACGCGTAATGACGTGTTTGAGTCTTTGGCAAAAGAAGGGATAGGAGCAAGAAAGTATTTCTATCCACTGACAAATACCTTTGACTGCTTCCAGGGAAAGTATGATCCGGCAAAAACACCAATTGCGCTTCATATCAGTAAGAGAGTGCTGACATTGCCTCTATATGCTGATCTTGAGGAGGAAGAAGTGAATAGAATCTGCAAATGTGTTATTGCTGCGTCGGGGAAAACGATAATACATAGTTGAGTATGGAAATATATTATGTTAAAAGGAAAAAGGTACTGGATTTCGTATACTTTTCTGTTTGTGCTTCTTGCAGGAGTTATCTTCTTTCCATTCCGCATGAAGGGCAGCAGCTTTTTGAGAGATGGCGATGGCTTCAATCAGTTTTGGCCGACCATGGTATATATTGGACAATATATACGTGATGTCTTTCATAGCGGGCTGCCTTTACGCAGATTTGACTTTACGATCGGCTTAGGAGAAAGTGTTTTTTCATCGTTGAGCTATTATGGCTTTGGAGATATCTTCAATTTATTTTCTGCATTTGGAACAACGGAGACGATGGACATTGTGTTCATTGTTATTGTGCTGTTGAAGCTGTATACAGCCGGACTTACGCTTTCCTGGTATGTAATGCATCGTGGGGCAGTGAAGAGATATGCCCTGGCCGCCTCCCTGATGTATGCATTCTGCAATTATGCTCTGGTGACAGGTCTGGAATTCTATCAGCATCTGAATGGTTTTCTGTGGCTTCCATTGATGGCTCTTGGCATTGACCAGATTTATGAGGCTAAGAGCAGTAACAGGAACAGAAGAATTGTATGGCCGTTGCTGCTTTCGGTGTTTTTTCTGGCTGTCAACGGATTCTATTATTTATACATGAATACGGTTTTTGCTGTAGTATATGTTCTTTACAAGACGGTACAAGGGCATAAACTACAGCGCCGTGTATTTCTAAGTTTCATAGGTAATTACCTACTGGCCATTTCTCTTTCCGCTGCATTCTTTCTTCCTTCCATAGCAGGATACTTCAATAGCAGCAGAACCGGTCGTTCCGTGCGTCGCATTTCGGAGTTTTTCCTGTATTCTCCGGCTGAGTATATGATTCGATTGAAAAATGCGATCGTGCCGGTGGCGTGGGAATTATCCTTAGGGCTTCCTTTAATCGGAGTATTGACCGTGGTTTTCTGCCTGCTTCATAGGAAAAGGCGAGACGCAAGTCTGGCGGCAGGACTGATCCTTCTGACATTTGTCCCGTTGACCGGAATTGTCTGCAATGGATTTTCCTTCGATACGGATCGCTGGTGGTATATGCCTTTGTTTGCGGTATGTGCGCTGGCGGCAGAATGTTTGCCGGATGTTCTGGAGCAATTTCGAATAAAGACGGATATAGCTATCTTTGCTGTGTTAGGACTGGCATCTGTTCTGATGCATATGCTTCATACAACTTGGCTGAACCGATTTGAACCACTGAGAGTGGTCTGGTATGTACTTCTGATTGGCATGTTTATCCTGGCTTTCTTCCTTTGCGATGCGAGTCGGAAACGCTGCCTGGTTGGAAGAATGAATTACAGGATAATTACCGAAGCACTGGTTTTTCTTCTGATCATTTTCAATGTAGCGGTCAATGGCTTTCTGGTGAATGCCACAAGAGCCTTTGGCGGAAGCGGGTACAGCTCGGGGTTTCGGCTCTTAGGTGATTCCTATACCGTTGTCAGTGATAGTCTGGCTGCGGACGTAGCAGGAACAAGCTTGGAGAAATTTGAAAGAATAGACACTTATGACACCTCCTACGACAGCTCGCTCCTGTTGGATTATTACGGAACTGTGGCATATTATTCTGTGCTGAACAACAATGCCTATAACTTCTATGCTCAATTCGGAGTTTCGCCTGGAATTGAGGCACGGCATGTCTTGAAGGGACTGGACGGTAGGAGAGCCTTGGAGGCGATGCTCTCTGTTAAATACTATCAGGATTATGTAATACAAGAAAACGAGGACGGAACAGAGGAACTGAAGCCGGTTCTGAAGGAGAACGAGTATTTTCTTCCATTTGGTTTCACGTATCGCAATTATCAATCGCTTGATGAATTCAACCAGAGGCAGGTTCCTGACAGACAGGCGTCTGCTCTGCAGGCGGTTGTTCTGGAGGATGAGCCTGAGCTTGCTGCGAAACATAAGGAGCCTGTTGGGAATCAGTCGGAGCTCATTGAAGCCAATATCACGGCAGAGGGAATCGATGAAGAAAATGGCGGGTTCTCTGTTTCCTCCGATAGCAGCCTTACCATTGAGCTGAAGGATTTCCAGCATGATTTTCAGGACGGAGAGCTTTATGTGAATCTTGCCGGATTCAAATTGCTGAGTGAAGGCGCACGGAGCGTTTATGTCGGGAATAAGATCGTCCAAGTACGGGATGGGAGCAATTTATATTACACCGGGAACGATGATTTCTGGATTAATGTGACGGAGCTGGAGGATAACGCGATACGAATTCACTTTGATCAAGCCGGGACATATTCACTGGATGGAATTCGGGTATATTGGTGCCCTACCACAAGCTTTTCAGAAGATATACAGAATCTGACGGAAGATAAGCTGGAAAATCTCTCGATCGAAAAGAATCGGATTACAGGAGATTTGAAGGCATCTCAGGATGAAATCCTGTTCCTGAGTATTCCCTTCAGCAAAGGTTGGACAGCCTATGTGGATGGAACCAAGCAAGACTTCATGAGAGCAAATATAGGCTTTATGGCTATGGAGGTTGAGCAGGGAACACACCGTGTGGTGCTGACTTATGAGGATCCTCTGTCGACGGCAGGAATAATGATTACGATCCTTGGAATCCTTGTACTCTTGTATTGCATTTGGAAAGATCATAAGGAGCAGAAGAGAATATGATGCGTGGGAGGAATACGTGATGTGCAGAGTCTCCTTGATTATGACAACCTATAACAGCATAGAGCACATCGAACAGACCCTGCAGAGTGCCCTGTCTCAGGATTATCCGGATCTGGAGATCGTAATTGCGGACGGAGGCTCTGTGGACGGAACGGTGGATGTGATTCGCGAATATGCGCATCAGTGCGAAACGAAGCGAGAATCCGGGAAGTCCTCGGCAAGAATTGTATGGAAGTCAGAGAAGGATCATGGAATCTATGACGGGATGAATCGTGCGATTGAGCGTTCTACCGGGGATGTCATTGCGGTATTCAATGATTTGTTTACCGGACAGGATGCGGTGAGCAGAATGGTACAGACGATTCGGGATGGAGATCGAAGGTATGGAGAGGAATCCTGCCTCGGTGCACATGCGGATCTTGCCTATATGGACGGAGAGCGCGTGGTTCGCAAATGGGTAATGGGGGAAGGCAGAGTCGAGGACGGATGGCTTCCGGCGCATCCGACCATGTACTTAAAGCGCAGTGTCTATGAGAAGTACGGCCTGTATGATCTTTCCTTCGCTTCTTCTTCCGACTATGAATATATGGTTCGGATCCTGAAGGATCCGGCGAATCATCTGGCCTATTTACATGAGGAACTGATTCATATGTTCTATGGCGGAACCAGCAATAATGGAATCGCAGGTTACTGGCGCAATACAAGAGAGGCCTATGAGGCCCTTCGGAAGAACGAGGTTACGGGGGCTGGGAGAATCATTCTGAAGAGAATAGTTCGGACTATGCGTCAATTTGTATAAGGAAACCAGTGTAAACGAGAGTGGTGGATAGAAATTATCACATAAGGGACATTTGTATGGAAAAAATCAAATCTCTGCAGGCATTACGAGGATTAGCCTTTTTAGGCATTTTTTTAGGCCACGTAGGAAGTAAAGTGGAATGGGGGACTTTGGGGGCTTCATTGTTTTTTTGTTTGTCGGGATTTTTGCTTATGTATAGAGCAGGCAATGAGAGAACAGTATTTACTATTAAAGATAGCGTACAATTTGCTAAAGACAAACTTAAAAAGATATATCCTCTGCACATTATTACCATGGTCATTGTTATCGCCTATAACGTAGCGGAGATTATATACTGGAAAAATCCTTTGTTGACATTTGGGAGATTTATAATTCCAGGTGCTGTTTTAAATATCACATTATTGCAATGTTGGATTCCTGATGATCGAGTGAATATCATTTTGAACCCGGTTTCATGGTATCTTTCAACTGCTGCTTTTTTATATTTCATTTTTCCTTATGTGTGTAAGTATGTTCGCGCTAAGAGTTACAAAAAATCCATCACTGTTTGCGGATTGATTTTACTGGGGGAGATTTTTTTGTGTGCCCTCTTTATCAGTGTATTTGGCACTAACAATCACGGCTATGGCTGGTTTATGTATTATTTTCCTGTATTTCGTATTGGGGATCTAATGGCTGGCGTTATCTTGGGAAGGATGTGTAAAGAAAACTATTTTCATGAGCGAAATGCAAATTATTATACACTTTTGGAAATATTGACTATTGCTGCGTACATCCTTTTTATTACTTGGAATAAAAATGTGCAAGTGAATAATGCGCTTTTACAGGCCACCAAGAATAGAACAACTTTATATGTGTTGTTGACTTCCCAGGCTGACGCCATTCTGCTCGCATTGCCTGTCATGGATTTGACCTCTATACTGTCATCAGTATAGAAAAGGAAAGGCCCAGAGCACCCTCTCGCAAAGTGTGCACTC
>Ga0129314_1000692_pt1 | contig 31941 bp, 32 predicted proteins | sample O1111metagenome_FD_94431 | JGI IMG/M metagenome (GOLD analysis project Ga0129314, IMG submission 94431) | Orangutan individual fecal microbial communities from fecal samples from Wisconsin, USA - O1111 metagenome | ecosystem: Host-associated > Mammals > Digestive system > Large intestine > Fecal... | reverse complement strand
GTGGATTTATGGATAACCGGCGCAGGGCCATGGAAAAGCGTGTGGACAGACATAGCTGCCCACACGCTTTTCCACAGCCCTGACAGGAAGCCGGTTACCCACAAGCTCCACAGCTGCTACGACGGTGAATTGAAAAAGTAAGTTCCAGTTCAGCAAAAAAACTTTCAGCTTTGCAAAAGTAACTTCTTGTCTGGATTTGCAAATTTAAAATCCAGTGACGCCAGAACAAAAGGATAACATTATTTGTGGAGATAATACAATGGAAAGTGCCGTAGCAAATGAATGGGATGCCATAAAAGCGTTGTTTGAAGCATATTTTCAAAATAATGATTGCGAAGTAATCTTAACGCAGTTATAATAAAGTGTCAACAAATTGGCAACAGAAAATCAGCAAGCCAAAATAGTATATGTAACAGAGATAAAATAACGGCAGAAAAGAGATAAAAACTAAACAGATATGTTTAATAACACTTTCGGACTTGTCGAGATTGAATAATGACTTTAATTTTATTGGTGTTGGTGACGGAATATGGATTCCGTCATCAGCACCATTTTTGTGGGGCTATGAGCCCCGTCGAGGGCTCGAAGAGTCCGAGACAAATAAACCACCCGCTATGCGGGTGCGCATCGAAGGTTAAACCAATAGACTCCCATTTTGCTACAATGAGAGTGTTCAAGCCTCAGAGTAGAAAGGAGAGTCTATGGCTAACAAAAGTTATAGCCTTGCACATACGAAATGGATGTGCAAATACCATATAGTCTTTACGCCGAAGTACAGACGAAAGATTATATACAACAAGTACAGAGAGGACTTGATCGAGATAATGAGAACTCTCTGTAAATATAAAGGCGTTGAAATAATCGAAGGGCATATGATGCCTGATCATGTTCATATGCTTCTAGCAATTCCGCCTAGAATCAGTGTATCAAGTTTCATGGGGTATCTCAAGGGAAAGAGCGCCCTTATGATGTTTGAGAGACATGCGAATTTAAAGTACAAATTTGGGAATCGGCACTTCTGGGCAGAAGGATATTATGTAAGTACTGTAGGCCTCAATGAAGAAACAATAAGGAAATATATAAGAGACCAGGAAAAGCATGATATGGCCGTGGATAAGCTGAGTGTGAAAGAATACGAAGATCCATTTGTTAAGTAAGCCCCTTTAGGGGCAGCCAAAGTGGCAATGACACTGAGGCTTGAACAAAGTGAAAACCCGCGTCTTGAGGCGCGGGTCAGTAAAGGGGGCTTATAGCCCCAGTTCGAACCACCCGTTTTACGGGTGGCACCGATTAGAAAATAGTGAAGTGTATAATGGACGGACTTATGAGGAAGTCTTGAATGACCATTCTATGATTCGAAATGTAACCAAAACTGATTCTAAGACTAAACGTAATTATTAAGTAAAGAGATTTAGTTTTAGAAATTGCGGAATAGCTTGATTTTGCTAACATTAATGGGATGATTACGACGCAACAAGTGGTGGATATTACTCCATCTATAGGTACAGGTAGGCATATTTTCTATACATTGGTCGAGAAATAGATTAAGAAAAGTTGATGTATCAGTTGATGTATTGGGCTTTAAGTTGATGTATTGGGCTTTAAGTTGATGTATTAGTTTAGGAAGGAATCGAGATATGAAATTGCAGGATTATAAGAAATTCATAACAGCGGATTTCGTAAACAATACAAGAAGAGGATTCGCTGACTGGCGTGACTGCGGCGGTCTTTGCATAGAGGTGATTGAAGATCTGGAAGGAGCCAAAGAAGAGCTTTGTGCTGAGAACAGATATGCGGATCTTTTTGACCTCTGTAACTGGACATATGTAAAGTGGAGCAATACTGATAAAGATGACTCCAACGGTGAAACGCAGGACTTTTGCGCATGTGTTTATGACATATGGGAAACCGTTTACACTGAGGGCGAACAGAGCCTTTCTCATAAACAAATGCTGGATATATTATTGGAGCATTTGGATGGAAGGGTCTTTGATTATATGGAGGATGAAATCTATGATTTTATCCTTAAGCATTTTAAGAGTGAAGATGAGCTTGCAAAGAAGGAACTGTTCCTTTTGAAGGTCATGGATGATTTAAGACGTCAGATTCCCGAAAAGGAGATTCTACAGTATTCGCTTCATGTAAAAGAAGAGTACTATGTAAGAGTTCTGGCTGATCAGAAGAGACCGATACAGGAAATCAGGGAGTTCTTGCAATCCGGAGATAGATATACCAATAAAGAACTGTTAGCGCAGATTGAGACAGAATATGGCAATTATGATGAAGCAATCAGACTTTACAGAGAACAGATAGACAGTCGCCCGGATTCTTACTGGTCTGATGGACCAAGAAAAGCCTTGATGGAAATATATAGGATACAAGGTGATACGACAGATTATAATGTAGAACTTTACAATATGATGACAGCTCATGCCGGAGACGTGAAATACTATATGGAATACAAGGCCCTATTCACCGCTGAAGAGTGGAAGGTCCGATGGGAAGAATTACTGGACGAATTCGCAGACGAATTGCCGGTGATCAATCTCTGGTTAAGCATTGAGGACAGATATGACCTGATTATGGATAATGCGGAGCCTGATAATGAATATGTTATTGATGTCTATGGAGAGAAACTGTTTGATCTGTATCCGGACAGGTGTCTGAAGGTGTTGGCAAATGCAGCAGACAGTCAGGCACGGATTTCAAAGAACAGGCGCGACTACAAATATATAGCCAGGACTTTGAAGAAGATAGCAACACATCCGGGCGGCAGAGTGCTTGCGGCTGAACTGGCAGCCAAGTATAGAGCGCAGTATCCGAGAAGAACTGCAATGATAGATGAACTGAAATGGTTTTAAGATTGGGGTGATTGGATTATGGTGGAGATATCAAAGGCGGATTGGAAAATGTTTCGCGAAAGGGTACCTGAATGGCAGGAGCATTATATGGAGCAATTGACAAAGAAGTATATCGAACTGCTGAGTTCTCCGGGAAATGCATCTGATCACTTTTGGGAGCTTGAAAAGAGAATCAAAAATGATAAGAAGCATCCGGGCGTGATGCTGGAAATGAAAAAGTCCGAGGCAATATGGGATATTGCCATATTCATAAAGAAGAAGGTCATTACCATAAAAGAGCTGGAAGGATTTAGTCAGGAACTGATTGATTCCGTAACGAAGATACTGAATCGATAGTTGGATGAATCCTGTATTCAGGTCGCAGTTTATGATGACAGGCTGGAGGCCGAGTCGTATTTCACATAATGTTCAAACAGAGAACGGGCGGTGATGAAAAATGAAGAGATCTTTTTCAAAAGGAAATCGGCTATTCATGGTTGTCGCAATAGTGATTTTAGCAGTGGGAATGATGCTGGCGGGATGCGGACGCTCGGACGAACGGCCGGAGTTTTTGACGGCGCATGAGTGGGTTCACTACGGTTCGGCAAGCAATGAGACAATTAGTTTTGGCGAGGACGGACACTTTGCGTTTTACGGTGACGAAGGGAATCCCGTGGGGAATTCCGATTTGTACGATCGGTATTCGTACGATTCAGAGAGCAAGGCGATTAAGCTTAAGCCGGAGGGCGATATGAAAATTAAAGTGCTTCGCCACGAGAAGTCGCGCCTTCTTCTGGATATCGACGGGGATGTGAAGGAATTTTTCGATGGGAAGGATGAACGGATTGCCGGAGGCGCCCCTCAGAATCTGGAGTACGATTTGGACAACGTTGCTAGCGGCTTCGGTTCGTATCTGGCGATTATCGGCAAGGATGGATCTAAAATCGTTACCGCACCGGCAAATTATGACGGAGATGATCCGGAGTTTAAGGAATATGAACTTTCTGAAAAACTGGCGGATCATGCGACGTTCTATTCCTGGGTGTATGATGTGGACGAGTCGGGGATGGATGTCAAGTCGAGCTGCAGGAAGGTGACGGAAAAAGAAGCGGTGAAGATGATCGGCGACGGAGCCGCCGTGGGATTCGTGTGGTATAACGAAAAAGCGGAAATTACGAAAATTGTTTTCTGGGGAAGCACGGTTACGCAGTAAGAAATTGCAGTCTTGTGGCAATCGACGAAATATGTCGGTACCACAAGACTTTTTTTGCTGGGAAGTCCGCTAAAGTGCAGCTCTACCTGTGAGGGGTGGTCAATGGTGGGGGAATATTGTATGATTTCCTTATAAAAGAAGGAGGAAATCATGGATCAGAGTAAGATTGGCGCATATATCGCAGTAAAAAGAAAAGCAGAGGACCTGACGCAGGCGCAACTGGCGCAGAAGCTGGGGGTTTCCGATAAATCGGTTTCCAAATGGGAACGGGGAGTTTGCCTTCCGGATGTGAGCCTTTTTCAGGACATTTGCGGGATTCTTGGAATTTCCATAAACGAGTTTTTTGCCGGCGAGGACATTGCACGGGAAGCGGTGGAAGAGCAATCGGAAAAGAATATTTTAGCGATTCTAAAGGACAGCGTTCACAGAAACAGCAAGCTGAAGAAGACCATCAAGTCGCTGGTGGCGGCCCTGGTTCTCGTGGTAGTCGCCGGCGGCGCAATCATTGTAAAAAATCTGAATGACAACGGGTATTTTGACAAAAACTATGTTCGTTCATTCGCGGGCACGGAAAATGAGAAAGTGATGAATTCTCTTTTTAGCTCCCTTAACAGGAATTATGGCGTGTTGGAATACTCGAATGATTCCGGTGCAAAGAAGGTTGAGATTGTTGCCAAGGAGTACATGAGGGGCAAGCTCCTTCGTTCGAAAGTGTGCTCTACGATGCAGATTCGCCGGGGAGAGGGGATGATCGGCGTGCTTCTGGATTCCGATAAAGGGGAATACATGGTTTCGGTGGGCGACAGCGAGGGCGCCGGCGGCATGGAGTCTGCGGTTGAGAATCCCGTGGTGGCAAACGAAAATAAAATGACGTCGGTGGGATTCCTGCAGGGAACCGCGTTTATGGAGGACGGACCGATTCCAATCGCGGCGTATTATGCGGATGCAGAGGGGGATTCTTTCAGCACTGTCCCGGCGGAAAGAATCCTCGAAACGAATGGAAAATGCCTGAAGGAGAGCGGCGTTGATTATTGTTTGATTATTACCTGTGAGTTTAAGTAATGGGAAAATGAAGATGCTATTTTTATACGTTTTGTAGTAGAATCAAACCGTTAACGGTCCGCATACTACGTTTGAGATTATCCGGACAAGCTTGCCGGGGTAGACGATCCGGAGAAAAAGAGAATGATCATCGGAAACGAATTTATTGAGGTGTTTGCGGAAGAGGCGAGAAAACTGGACGGCATCGAGTTCCTGGCGCAGGGCACAATAACATGGAAATTCATGGACTTTGGGACAGCTGACAAAAAGTGTCAGCTGTCATCCAAAGTCCTATTTCATTTCCACGAATTGTGCCGGTTGCGTCTGCGGAAGACCTGCGAAGGGGACCTGCCCGGTCTTGGGGGGAGGAGGAAGCTGTAGGGGCTCCGCCCGCCGGAACAAGGGTGTGCGGTCGGTGAGGCACCACGCCGACCCCGCCGGCGGCGCTGTTTGACTCAAGGGCGTGGTGCTTCGGGACGAAGGAATAAGGGTTTGCGGGGGGTGGAGCACCACGCCTGTCGCGCCGGGGGAGGCATTTGGATTGAGGGCGTGGTGCTTCGGGACGAAGGAATAAGGGTTTGCGGGGGGTGGAGCACCACGCCTGTCGCGCCGGGGGAGGCATTTGGACTGAGGGCGTGGTGCCTCGAGACGAAGGAATAAGGGTTTGCGGGGGATGAAGCACCACGCCTGTCGCGCCGGCGGGGCCATTTGGGCCGAGGGCGTGGTGCCTCGAGACGAAGGAATAAGGGTTTGCGGGGGATGAAGCACCACGCCTGTCGCGCCGGGGGAGACATTTGGGCCGCCCTCCGCCGGCGCCTATAATCCCGGCAGCACCTGTGCCGGCAGATGCCTTATTTTACATAGAAAAAAATCTCCGTAATAAATTCGCTTTCGTCGCCGGAGGAAAAGTAATCGTTGATACAGAACTCATAGGAATCCGAAAGAATCTCCAGCTCGTGCTCCCGGCAGAAGTTCAGCAGCTTCCGGTAGGACCGTTCCACGGACTCGTACGTACCGTAGTGATAAATGCCGGCCACCTTGCCTGCCGGCAGGATTTTAATGTTCCTCGCTTTCTTTGTTTTCTCGATGGGCAAGAATGCCACGGAGGCCTCGGTGTATCTTCCGTCCAAAATATTTTCATACGGGACAATGACACCGGTTTGGAAGAAAATTGGGAGTTCATCCTGTAGCGCTTGAGAAAAACACTTCTTCGTGGCGATGCTGATTTCCCGGAAGGACTGCGGAGCGTCCACCGGGGCGAAGAGGATACGGCTTTGGGGGATGTCCTTTACGGTCACCTCCTGATTGCCCTCGCGGAATTCTTTTACGTGCTCCATCTGTTCGCAGCGATGCGCTAGCCGGTGCTGAACCAGCTGCAGGCGTTTGATCTGCCGGTCGATGACGGAAAGCTGCTTCCACAGGATGACCAGAGAGGTGTCGATGGTGTAATTTTTCATGTGCTCCTGAATTTCGCTCAGGGAAAAACCCAGCTCTTTCATGATCAAAATGGTGTACAGATAGTCGATTTGCTGGGCGGTGTAGTAGCGGTACTTATTGTTCGGATCCACGTAAGCGGGCTGAAACAGGCCGATTTTGTCGTAGAAAATCAAGGTTTGCTTGGAGATATTCTGGTATCTGGCAAGTTCCCCGATGGAAAACATATCTTTCATAAAAATCCCCCTTGACACTATAGTTACTATATCCTTTACTATATAGCCATCACAAGAAATAAGCAAGCAGGAGGATTTGAAAATGAAGTGTTTTGAAACAAAAATGACATATCTGCATTTTATAAAATATTTGATACCATCCGTTTTGACCATGATTTTCCTGTCGTTCTACACGACCATCGACGGATTTTTCGTATCGAAATATGCCGGTTCGGATGCGCTAGCGGGAATCAACATCGTGATTCCGGTGACCTGCGTCATCTTCGGAATTGCGGTGATGCTGGCCACGGGATCCGGAGCGATTATCGGAGAGCGGCTGGGGCAGAAACGGGATCGTGAGGCCGGTGAAATTTTTACTTTTATTGCCGTTGCACTCCTAATATTCTCTATTGCATTTACCGCGGCGGGCATCCTGTTCCTGGAACCAATCTGTGTTTTTCTGGGAAGCAGCCCGCGGCTGATGGAGCACGTGGTGCCGTACGCCTTCGTGATTTTTCTGGGCACGGTGCCGATGTCCTTCAAGCTGTTCTTCGAGTACCTGGTGCGCACCGACGGCAAAGCCAACATCGGGATGGTGATGTCTCTCACCGGACTGGTCCTGAACGTAATCCTGGACTACATTTTCGTGGGACGGCTGAGCATGGGAACTTTGGGCGCAGCCTGGGGAACTTTCCTGTCCATCACGGTGAGCATGCTGATCGGCCTGGGATATTTCCTGAAATTCAGCCATATCAAGTTCTGCCGCCCGAAGCCGGATTGGAGTATTCTCCTAAAATCCTGTACCAACGGCAGCAGTGAGATGCTCACGGAAATGTCCACGGGAATTACCACTTTCCTGTTCAACCTGATCATCATGCGGTATTTCGGGGAAGACGGCATCGCGGCGGTGACAATCATCATGTATATTTACTACTTCTTTATCTCTATTTATATGGGAATTGCCGTGGCCACCGCACCGATGGTGAGCTACAACGCGGGCGCTGGAAACCACGCCAAGATCCGGGAGACCACTCGCTACAGCTTCATCACCATCGCCGTCAGCTCCGTGCTGATCCTGGCCATTTCCCTTCTCTGCGGGCCGCGCATCATCGGCCTGTTCGTGGACGGCGGCAGCGTGTTCACCCTGACATGGGACGGCCTCAAGCTCTTCAGCCCGGTATTCCTGTTCATCGGCCTGAACGTGTTCCTCTCCGGCTACTTCACGGCCCTGGGCAACGGCTTCATCTCGGCGCTAATCTCCTCGTTGCGGTCCCTCATCCTGGTGGTGGCCTTCATCCTAATCCTCCCGAAGCTACTGGGCGTGTCGGGGGTCTGGATCACTATGCCGCTGGCGGAAGCCGTAACGATTTTCGTCGCCGTCCACCTGTATCGTTCCTACGGCAAGTGTTTCGGTAAAAATAAAACGGCGTAGGGCAGACACGTCCGGGGAGAGGATAGAGTTTTTCCTTAAAATGAGAAGGCGCTTATATCTCCAACTGCATTTGCATTGTTGTTAGATTATGCGATATAATTTATATAAGAGAAGAAGTGCTAATTAGAGGAGAATTCTGCATGAAAAAGTAATGATTACATTGACGTTTGTGCTTCAGTTTGTAGAGACTTGTCTTGGAATAGTAGGTGAAATATTTGTTTCGCTGGTTGAAATTAAAGGGATAATTGTTAGCAAGACGTTCTGGTTAGCAGTTTTCTATCAGCCATTTATTATGTTTTTCGTTATTATATTGTTTCTTAATAAGATAGATGAATTTACCAAAACGTGGTTTGAGGGGGGCGATATTTCTTTATCAATAATTGCATATTTAATAGGCTTACTGCTTGTTGCATTATTTTTGAATGCACTTATTGAACTTATATTTCATTTTATATATAACAATACAGTGATAGAAACAATCTATTCCATACAAGACAAGGCGCTTAATTATATGATGACAATTATATCTTTGATTGCGATTTATGCTGCGGTGAATGAATCTTCTGCAAAAACAATGAACACACTGCTTTTAGGATGTGGTGTAATAATATTTCTCTGTATTATTATAGCTGATTTATATAGTTTTTTATTCTTTTCACAAGGTGTTGTCGAAAAACACTATACTAGATTTGTAGATAGGTATGAGGAGAAAAGGAATTGTATTTGTGATCTTTTTAGTAATAATAAAAATGAAAGCTAGGATAGGTTAAAAGTTGCATTGTCAGAAAAACAAATTGAACGGATACAGATAAAGAGATAGATGGGGATGTAGTAATGAAAATTATAATGTATGACTGTGGTTATGGTGACTGTTTTCAAATTAAAGAAAAAAATCAAAATGATTTGTATGTAGATTTTGGAATTCATAAGTCTTTAATGAAGGAGAGTGTTAGAGAAAACAGATTCTCCGATATTATTGGGGAAATGAATGAGAATCATGATGCCGATTTCCTTCTAACTCACTATCATGAGGATCATTATAATGGAGCCATTTATATGGCTCAAAACAGTAATTATAGATTCTCGAATGTTTATATACCTGATGTGTGGGATGTTGGGGGGTCTGCGTATATAACTACATTGCTTTTATTGAGAGATGTTCTTAGCAAATATACTTTAAGACATAATCTTACAATAATTGATTTCCTTGAATCGATTTGTACCGGATATGGTAAAATTCACTTTATTTCACGAGGTACATTTTTTCACGATAATCAATATATTGCATTATGGCCTAAAAAAGATATTGTGCAGAAAAAAGCAGAAAAAATCTATAATGAGATAGACAATAAATTTATTGATAGGGAGTTGCTTTCACAAATCAATAGTGTAGCGGTAGAGTTAAATACAATTGTTGTTAAATATGCTAGTGCTGATTATGATAGAAGTGATGTCATATTTGAATTAAAATCACTAAAAATCAGACTCACCAGTTTACTCTCGGAGTTCCGCAGCTTATATGTAAATAAAGAAAAGAAGAAAAGAGTTGCTTGTAAGCTGTCTGCATTTAGCAATGAGATAAGCATAGTTTTTCAGGACAATAATAATGCGAAAAAGGTTCTTTTTACCGGTGATTTTGGTAAAAAGAGAAATTGGAGTTTTATAAAAAACAATACTGATAACTGCGTTAAAATACATACTTTATATGATGTAATTAAAATCCCTCATCATGGAACTAATTCTTATTATATTGATTTTACTGATATTATAGGCGATGAATCAACATTATTGATACCAAATGGGTTGATTAATAATAGGAAAGGCTGGAATAGAGCTAATGAATATGTTATTGATTCAAAAAAAGTTAAGAATACAACAGTGTGTGCATCTAATGCAATGTGTAAAGCGGGAGGATGTCCAAAATGCAAGATAATTAGTCCGAAAAAATGTATTGAAGTATAGTGTTTTATGCTTTTTTTGAGAGATCAAAAGGTTCGGTCGCTTGCTTTGTATGCCTTTTGCACGGGTTTTAAACTAAAGTATACCAAGAATTAAGGGTATTAAACTATGTCTTCATTGATTCAACTTAAGTTGGAAGTGCATAATTATCGTAAGTATTCTTTATTTATAAAAACAAGATAAAGTTTTCGCCGCTAAGTGGCGCTGGGAGTTTTGGAAAAATGATAAACGAGTAGGATTTTGAAGATGAAAGAAACACAAGTAATTAACAGGATTGAAACAGGGAAAAGAATTCGCCGGTTGCGTGTGGAGAATGGATATCAGGTAACCGATATCCAGAGAGTTATTGGACTGGCGTCGCCCCAATCCGTTTACAAATGGGAACGAGGGGACAACCTTCCATCCATTGACAGTGCGGTTATTCTGGCGTGGATCTTCGATATTCCTGTGGAAGATTTATTTGTTCTGAATGATTCCGACGAAGATCTGGATGAAGAAGACAGAAAAGTAACAGCGTGCAAATAGTAATGAAAGAACGATAAAAGGGACCACTGATATGGCTGATGATTGTCAGCCATATCAGTGGTCTGCTGTTTTTTGCCTTCATGAATATTTGTGAGAGCGAAATAGTTGCTGCGAACCGTGGACCTGAAAATCCGAAAAAAGGAGCCCCGCCGACCCGGCAGCGCCCCGGTGAATCGCCGCCCTGAGGTGAAATTTAAACTTACAATTCAATCGGAAAACCTGAGGTTTAATTCAAAATGTTTTTACCACTTTGAAACTGATTAAAAGTGGTAAAGACATAGAAAAAACATAAAATTAAAGGAACGGTACCTTGTTTTGTACCATTATAAAGAGTAAAATAAAACGTGGCGTATTGCGGAATTAGAGTATTAAGAGAGAAAAATGCGGACAGGATTGAATATCAGAAAGAGAAAAGACGGGCTTTATGAGGCTCGATATATAAAGGGTCGCACGGAAGAGGGCCGGATTGTGTACGGGTCGTTCTACGGGAAGACTTTGGAGGAGGCGGCGGCCAAAAGGCAGGCGGAACGGGACAAGATGACCGTTCGGAACAATCCGCCTCGCCAGGTGGGCCTGATTATTCTGGGCGCCGGATCCCATGGCGCCGAGGTGAAGGAGATTGCGAAGATGCTGCGGGTTTTCGGGCACATTGATTTCCTGGACGATGACACGTCCAAGGAAGGGGTGATCGGGACCTGGAAGGATGCGGCAAAATTCCGGGAAAGCTACGGCTGCGCCATTGTGGCGGTGGGAAACCGGAAGCTGAGAGAACTTTGGCTCTCGCGGCTCACCGAGATGGGCTATGTGATTCCGACTCTGGTGCATCCGACGGCGGTGATTTCCGAGTCGGCGCAGATTGGTGCCGGAACCGTGGTGTGCGCCAACGCCACCATCGGAACCAACGCGAAGCTGGGCGTGGGCTGCATCATTTCCTCCAGCGTGACCGTGGCCAGAGGCGCGACGGTGGAAGATTGGTCCCATATCGACACAGGCGAAGCCGCCACATAGAAAGAAGGTACAAAATGAGCATTTTATTGGCAGGGGGCGCCGGATACATCGGGTCCCACACCGCAGTAGAACTGATTCGAGCAGGCTATGACGCAGTCATCGCCGACAATTTTGATAACAGCAGCCCGGAGGTCCTCCGGCGGATTGAGCAAATTACGGGCGTGCGGCCGAAGATGTACCGGACGGACGTGAAAAACCCGGACACATTGAAAACTGTTTTTACGGAAAACTCCATCGACGTGGTGATCCATTTTGCCGGACTGAAGGCGGTGGGAGAATCCGTGGAGAAGCCGGTCAAGTATTACCGAAACAACATCGATACCACCCTGACGCTGCTGGAAGTGATGCAGGAGACGGGCTGCCGCCGGATGGTATTCAGTTCCTCCGCCACCATTTACGGGGAAGAGGCGCCGGTGCCGTATACGGAGGACATGGGCCGCGGAAAATGCACGAACCCGTACGGTTGGACGAAGAACATGATGGAGCAGATTTTGGAAGATGCGGCGCATGCCGACAAGGCGATGTCCGTGGTTCTTCTGAGATATTTTAATCCGATTGGCGCGGACGCTTCCGGTCTGATCGGCGAGGACCCCCAGGGGATTCCCAACAACCTGATGCCGTACGTGTCCCAGGTGGCCGTGGGCAAGCGGGAGAAGCTGACGATTTTCGGCAAGGACTACGACACGCCGGACGGCACCTGCCGGCGGGATTTCATCCATGTGACGGATTTGGCCAAAGGCCACGTGAAAGCCGTGGAGTACGCGATGAAGACTACCGGCACGGAGGTGTTCAACATGGGCACGGGCACGCCCTACAGCGTTCTTGAAATCGTAAAAGCATTCCAGGACGCCAATGCCCTAAAAATACCATACGAGTTCGGCCCGAGACGTCCGGGGGATCTTGCGGAGTGTTGGGCGGACGCTGCCAAAGCGGAGCGAATCCTGGGCTGGAAGGCGGAGAAAAACCTGACAGATATGTGTCGGGATACCTGGAACTGGCAGAAAAACAACCCGGATGGGTATAGATAAGGAGAAGAAGCGATGTTTAGAGGAACCGATATGAAGCCGTTTGAGAAGAAGGTATGGCTGGCTTCGCCTACCATGCACGGCGAAGAAATGGAATATATGAAGGAAGCCTACGATACCAATTGGATGAGTACCGTGGGCGCGAATATCAACGAGGTGGAACGGATTGCCGCGGAGAAGGCCGGCGTAAAATATGCGGTCGCCCTCTCGGCCTGCACGGCAGCGCTGCACCTGTGCGTGAAACTGGCTGGGGAGAAGCTGTACGGCCGTCCGGCAGTGGGCCACGGCGCCGTGGAAGGCAAGCGGGTGTTCTGTTCCGATATGACCTTCGATGCCACCTTGAACCCGGTACTGTATGAAGGAGGAATTCCTGTTTTTATCGATACGAATCCGGAAACCTGGAACATGGATCCGGCGGCTTTGGAGAAGGCCTTTGAGATGTATCCGGAAGTCAAACTGGTGGTGTGCGCGGAGCTTTACGGATTCCCGGGCGGAATTCGGGAGATTAAGGAAATCTGCGAGAAGCACGGGGCACTGCTGATTGAGGACGCAGCGGAAGCCATGGGCGCCACCTATGAAGGACAGCAGTGCGGAAGTTTTGGGGACTATTCGGCGATTTCCTACAACGGAAATAAAATCATCACCGGTTCTGCCGGCGGATGTCTGCTGACCAATTCCTTGGAGGATGCCAATAAAGCCCGCAAATGGTCCACCCAGGCCCGGGAGGCAGCGGCGTGGTACCAGCACGAAGAGGTGGGATACAACTACCGAATGAGCAACGTCATCGCCGGCGTCATTCGCGGCCAGTACCCGCATCTGGAGGAGCACATTGCCCAGAAAAAAGCCATTTACGACCGCTACGCGGAGGGCCTGAAGGACCTTCCGGTGAAAATGATTCCATTCGATGAGAAGTCCGTTCCGAATTACTGGCTCAGCGCATTGATCATCGACGAGGACGCGATGTGCAAGCAAGTTCGGGGAGAGACGGATGCCCTTTACATCGGGGAGGCGGGCAAAAGCTGCCCGACGGAAATCCTGGAGGTCATCGCCGGCCTGAACGCGGAGGGCCGTCCAATCTGGAAGCCGATGCACATGCAGCCGATGTACCGGATGCACGAATTCATCACCGTGGACGGTACCGGCCGGGCAAAGACGAACGCCTACATTGCCGGCGAGGCCAAAGACAGGGGCGCCGATATCTTCGCCCGTGGTGTGTGCCTGCCGTCGGATAACAAAATGACCCCGGAACAGCAGGACCGTATCATTGAAGTTATTAGAGCATGCTTTGAGTAATATAGTGTATGAGGTTTGATAAATATGAAAAAGCTTTTAATTCTGGGCAGTGATTTTAGCACGGTACATTTAGTCTGTGAAGCAAAAAAAATGGGTGTATATGTAATTGTGTCAGATTTAATGCAGCACTCTCCTTCAAAGGATTATGCAGATGAAAGCTGGAATATTAGTACAACCGATATAGATTTGTTAGCTACGAAGATTACAGAGAAAAAAATTGATGGTGTGATGGCAGGTGCTAGCGAATTCAATCTGGAGAATGCGAGACACATTTGCAAACGTTTGAACTTGCCTTTGTACTGTGAAAGTGATAATGCGTGGTCGATTGCAAGAGATAAGAGAAAATTTAAGGATTTATGTATAAAGAATAGTGTTAGAGTTGCTAAAGATTACTACCTATCTGATAAATTATATGATGAAGAATTTGCCAACATTAGTTTCCCTGTAGTTGTAAAACCTACAGATAAAAGTGGAAATAGAGGAATGAGTTATTGCAATAATATAGATGAGCTTGTTGACGGATATCACCGTGCAAGAGATGAATCCGATGCAGAAAAAATTATCGTTGAAACTCAGCTAAAAGGGCCGGAGTATACAGGGTACTATGTTATTGCCAATGGTGAGATTGTTCTTTCTTATTACACATCTATGCATCATCAGACAGGCTATCCTGACAATTTTTATTCACTGGAATACCTAACATCGCGTCACTTAAAGCAGTACTTAGCTGAAATGAATGATGGCATAATAAGTGTTTTGAAAGAGGCTGGTTGTACAAATGGCATTGCATGGGTTGAAACAATGTACAATCAAGATGGACATTTTTATGCTTTAGAAATGGGATATAGATTTGCTGGACCGGGTGTATACGCAGTTCATGAAAGAGTTTCCGGTTTTAATACGTATAGGTGGATGATTGAATGTGCTTTGGGTATTAGACATAAAGTAAGTGATTTACCCAAACCGTTAAAATCAGGATATGTTGAATGTGTAGGAGCGTATAATTTCTTTACAAAGCGAGAAGGTGAAATTGCAGAAATCTGTGGTTTAGATAGAATTGAGAAATTGCCAAATGTTGTAGTTGATATGCCTAAGAGAAAAGGTAGTTCAGTAAGAAAAAATGTTAACATGGGCATTATCAAAATATTTGGAAAAGATTGTGATGAAATGTGTGAGACGATGAATTTCATTAACAAGAACTTAAAAATTTTAAATGACGAAAAACAGAATATGTTCATATATTTTAACGATTTTAAAAAAGTAAAAGATGAATATGAAGAAGGGCTTAAGGAGTTTACAACAACTTAAAAAATGAGAAGGTGTGTGGTTTAGTTGTATAAGATGTTGAATATGATAATCAAAAGAATAGTTGATTTTTTTGGAAGTGCAATAGGACTTGTTGTTTTGTCACCGTTTTTAGTGATAATAGCCATTTTAATAAAGTGCTCATCTAAGGGGCCAGTTTTCTTTTTACAAGAGAGAATTGGAAAACAAGGTAAAGTGTTTAAAATCATTAAGTTTAGAACAATGGTAATGAACGCAGAGAAAATAGGCTCAGGTGTATTTATAAATGAAAAAAACGATGACAGAATAACTAAAGTGGGGAGATTCTTGAGGTCAACAAGTCTAGATGAATTACCCCAGTTGTTTAATGTACTCGTTGGAGATATGTCGCTTGTTGGACCTAGACCACCGGTGGTCTATCATCCCTATGATGGATATGGAAACTATCCATCTTGGGCAAAGAAACGTTTTGATATGCGACCTGGCATGACCGGACTGGTCCAGATAACATCAAGAAGTGAATCTTCCTGGGATGAGCGAATCACTGTAGACAATGAGTATATAGATAATTTTAGTGTTTTATTAGATTTAAAAATCCTATTTGGGACAATAATGACGGTAATTAAAGGTGAGGCATATTGATGGATACACCTACATATAGAATTGATGCATTTAACAATAATGAAATATATGTAAAAAGGGATGATTTGTTACCGTATTCATTTGGTGGTAATAAAGCAAGAAAAGCAGTTCTGTTTTTCAAAGAGATTGACAAAGGAAAGTATGATTGCGTTGTTACATATGGCAGTAGCCATTCAAACCATTGTAGAATTATTTCAAACATGGCAGTTAGAAGAAACATTCCATGCTATTTAATCGGACCTAAAGAAGTATCAGATGTTACTTACAACAGTAGATTTATGAAATTGTTTGGGGCAGATATTCAGACCGTTCCCGTTAATCAAGTTCATTCTACTATTGAAAAGAAAATTGATAGCCTAACGAGAGATGGAAAGAAGCCATATTTTATTCCTGGTGGCGGACATGGAAATATTGGAACAGAAGCCTACAAACAGTGTTATGAAGAAATAAAAGAATACGAAGTAGAAAATGACACATTCTTCGATTACATATTTTTTGCATCTGGGACTGGTACAACTCAAGCAGGGCTTGTGTGTGGACAACTTGAACATGGTGATGAGAGAAAAATAATCGGTATAAGCATCGCAAGAAAGAATCCAAGGGGCCGAGAAATAGTAATAAATAGTATCAAGGAGTATATGCCGGATGTTCCAGAAGCTTTAGTTGATAGTAAAACAATCTTCCTGGATGATTATGTAGGTGGTGGATATGGAAAGGATAACTCTGATATTGTCAAAGTAATAAAACAATCGATGATTAAATATGGCATTCCTTTAGACAGTACCTATACAGCGAAAGCGTTTAACGGGATGCTTAAATTTATAGAAAAACACGATATTCAACGAAAGAAAGTTCTTTTTATCCACACGGGAGGAACACCACTATTCTTTGATGATTTTAGGGACTTAATGTTATAGTTCTTTAAATAGGAGATTACGATAATGAATGTATTGATTTTAAGTTCGGGAACAAGAAATAAGATTGTTCAATATTTTAAAGAATCTTTGAAGGGAGAAGGAAAAGTTATTTGCACAGACATGAGTAACTTAGCACCTTCAATTTATGAAGCAGACAAGTTTTATGTTGTTCCTAGAATGACTGCTCCTGGTTATATAGAAGTAGTTTTAGACATATGCAAGAAGGAGCATATTGATGGAGTGTTGAGTCTTATAGATCCGGAATTGTCTCTTCTTGCTGAAAATAGAGAAAGATTTGAAGCTATTGGGACTAAGGTGATTGGTTCTTCATATGATATTTGCGAAATGTCATTGGATAAATATGAGATGTACAAATGGTTAAATAATCACGGTTATAAATGCGCTACATCATATATGGACAAAAGTCAGTTCTTTGCAGATGTTGAGTCTGGTAAAGCGAAATTCCCCGTATTTGTAAAACCTGCAAGAGGAAGTGCAAGTATTGCTATTTCAAAGGCCTACGACAAAGAGACTGTTGAACTTTTGTTTGCGCATGACGAAGGATTGATGATTCAAGAATTTCTACAGGGGCAGGAGATTGGTGCTGATGTATACATTGATATGATAACTGGTGAAGTTGTTTCGATATTTACAAAGAAAAAACTACTTATGAGAGCTGGCGAAACAGATAAAGCTGAATCGTTTAAAGACGATAATTTATTTGCTCTTATTGAACAGTTTGTTAAAGAAGTAGGATATAGAGGTCAGATTGATATTGATGTATTCGATGTTAATGGTGATTATTATATAAGTGAAGTAAATCCACGGTTCGGCGGTGGATACCCACATGCGTATGAAAGTGGCGCAAATCACATGCAATTGATATTGAATAATTTAAAAGGAGAGGCTAATTCTCCTGTTATAGGTAAAAACTATGAAACAGGAATATATATGATGAAATTTAACGAACTTATGGTTAAAAAAATGTAATGGAGTCTGCTATGAATATTCTATTTTTAACGACAGGACGAATGGATAATATTGAGCAAAGATCACTTTATCCTGATTTGCTTCGATGCTTTAGAGATAAAGGACATAATATATATGCTGTTAGTTCGTATGAGAAAAGGGAGGAGAGAGAAACTGAACTAATTAATGAAAATGGGGCACACATGTTACATGTAAAGATTGGAAATTTAACCCAGACAAACAAGATAGAAAAAGGACTTTCAACTTTAAGGATTGAAAAACAGTATTTAAATGCAATAAAAAAGCATTTTTCAAATATTAAATTTGATCTTGTGATGTACTCAACTCCACCAATCACTCTAGTCAAAGTGATTGAGTATTTAAAAAAACGAGATTATTGTCAAACATATCTTCTTTTAAAGGATATTTTTCCTCAAAATGCTGTGGATTTAGGTATGTTGAGAAAAACAGGTATAAAAGGATTACTATATCGCTTTTTTAGAAATAAAGAACAAAGCTTGTACAAAATTTCAGATTATATAGGTTGTATGAGTCAAGCAAATGTTGACTATATAGTAGAGAATAATCCAAAGCTAAATCCTGACACAATCGAGATATGTCCTAATTGCATTGATGTTATTGACATGAGCGTGAATGATGATACAAGAAAAAAGATAAGAGAAAAATACAATTTGCCACAAGATAAGAAGATTTTTATTTATGGTGGAAATCTTGGAAAACCGCAAGGGATAGAGTTCATGATTAACTGTCTAAGAAGTCAGGCTTATAATGAGGAGTATTTCTTCTTAATTGTTGGTGCTGGAACAGAATTTGATAAGATTCAGGTATATATCGATAAGGAAATGCCGTTAAATGTAAAATTATTGAAACGAATTCCCAAAGAAGACTACGATGCGATGGTGGGAGCGTGCGATGTCGGATTGATTTTTTTAGACCATAGATTTACAATTCCAAACTTCCCAAGTCGTCTATTGGCATATATGCAGGCAAAATTACCCGTGCTAGCAATAACAGATCCGCATTCTGATGTTGGGAAAGTTGTTGTTGATGGCGGATTTGGATGGTGGTGTGAAAGTAATGATGTTGATGGTTTTAGTAAATTAATATCAGAAATTGATTTTGAGAAGATAGAGATGCAAAAGGACGTAGAGTATTCTTACCTTGTAAATAACTATTCTGTAGAGCGGGCGTACAGTATTATTATGAATCATTTCAACAAGTGAGGTATGTATGAAAAAAATGAAATTTGTTATTGCAAAAGGATTAAAACGAATATTAAATCCGCCGGCGTTAAGGGGTTGTAAAATTGATAAGACATCCGCAATCTGTTCAGGCAGTGAGCTGAACAGAGTTACTATGGATAGATATAGCTATATTGGTAATAGATGTTTTATGAATAATGTAAGAATTGGATCATTTTGCTCAATTGCCGATAAATGTTCAATTGGAGGCGCTGCTCATCCATTGGATAGAGTTTCATCTAGTCCGGTGTTTCATGAAGGAAGAAATATAATGCATAAAAACTTTGCAACATTTAAATCCATTCCAACCCCTGAAACCGTTATTGAAAATGATGTGTGGATTGGGATGGGGGCATATATAAAATCTGGAGTGACAGTTCATAATGGCGCAGTGATTGGAATGGGGAGCATTGTAACAAAAGATATACCGGCATATGAAATATGGGCAGGAAATCCAGCAAAAAAGATTGGTCAAAGATTTGATGATGATGTGATTAAGTCATTAGAAAAACTGCAGTGGTGGAAATGGGACGAAAAAAAGATTGCTGAAAAAGCACACCTGTTTGATAAAGTTGAAGACTTGATTTAAATTCAAGGAGAGGAATGTATGAATATATTGGTATTAACATCCGTTTATAAGGATTTATCAATTGGAGCACGAGATACATCTACAAACATTGTAAATTCGTTTGTTTCTGATTGGATTAAACAAGGACACAATGTCGTTGTTATACATAATTCTCATTGCTATCCACGCTTGGTGCATTCTATTCCAGCATCGTTAAAGAAAAAAATTGCAACAAGAATTAGTTTCTCTATAGCAGATTATGATGCCGTGAAAGAGAAAAAATATATGGATAGTGGTGCGACAATATATAGAATTCCTATCAGAAAATGGATTCCACATAAAACTCCATCAAATAAAGCAATAAAGAAACAAATTAATAAAATTCTCAGTATCTTACAAGATAATAGCTTTGTTCCAGATGTGGTTACCGGTCATTGGGCAAGTCCACAAATGGAAATAATTTCTGAACTTAAGAAAATATATGATTGTAAAACAGCTTGTGTTTTGCATGGTACCGGATATATTTCAGACCCTTCATTTGATGCGAAGAAGTATTTGCAATACATAGATCACATTGGTTGTCGATCGATATCTCAAGCTAGAAAAGTGAAAGAGATACTAAATCTAAATGAATTACCGTTTGTGTGTTATTCGGGCGTCCCTGATATTTATTTAAATAATTATGAAGTATCAACTGAAAAATATAACAATACTTCAGAATTGGTGGTGTCTTACGTTGGCCGTTTAGTATCGTATAAAAATATTGATGCCACAATAAGAGCTCTTACGTCAATTAAAGGATTGAAATGGCGTTTTAACATTGTTGGTGATGGTGCAGAAAAGAAGAATCTTATTGAATTAACAAAGAAATTACGTTGTGAAGAGAATGTTAAATTCTGGGGAAAAATCCCACGTGACGATGTTATGAATATTCTGAAGGATACGCAAGTTTTCATAATGATTAGTACAAACGAGATTTTTGGACTTGTTTATCTGGAAGCCATGGCCGCAAGTTGTCTAACCATTGCTTCGAAAGACGGTGGTGTTGATGGCATAATTGTCCATGGCCAGAATGGCTTTTTATGTGAAGAGGGAAATTCAGTAGAACTTGAAAAAATAATTAAAAATCACATTATGTCAGAGAAAATATCAAAGTTGCAGGAAATAGCTGAAAATGGTTATGATACTGCTATCGGATATTCAGATGCTAAAGTTGCTGCACGTTATTTAGAAACGATACTGAAGGATTAATAGAATCAAGTAAAAGGAGATATTCAGTGGAGAACTTTGTGAGAAAAAGTAGAATCGTAACTTTTCTTATAGTAGTAGCATGCTTTTTATCAAATTTGTCACAACTCCCATATTTTGTTTCCAGCGGAAAAACACAATTAGTGTGTTTTCCAATATGGGGAGTGTTATTTGTAGTTTTACTATTAAAAAGTCATTGGCGAGTATCAAATTCGATAGTCAACATGGGATTGGCGGTGGGTGCATTCCTTGTTTTGCTGCTGATATTCTCGTTTGTTAGTGGGAAAGAGTATTTTTCATCTTCACTGGTATATTCAGTAGTTATTTCGATGTTTATGTTCGTTATTGGTACATTTAGTGCTCCATATGTAGGTGCAGAAGTATTTCAAAGGATAATTATCTCATATTCTGTTTCAACTTTTATTGTAGCAATAACTGTTTTCATACAATATTTTGGAGTCGGTTTTAGCTTAAATACGAGCGTGTATGCATATTCTTCAAAAAATTCTTTTGCGCAAATACTATTTACAGCAATAGTTTTATTGTATTGCTATTATAAACCAAATAGTAGAATGCAGGTATTGCTTAAATACGTACTAGTGTTTTTTGAATTATTTATGGTTATAATTCTTAGATCTAGAGCGACTATATTAAGCCTTGCAGTTGTGTTGATGCTTATTGTTATTTCGAAAAATATGAATCGTAAGCTTAAATATATAATCCTGGCTGCTTGTATACTTGTTACTATTCTGTTGGTTACAAATGATAGTTTTAATAGCATGTTCTTTAATGACATACTTTTCGCAGGACGTGACATAAGCGATGTAGATGGCATATCTTCAGGAAGAATCAGTATTTTAAGAGAATTTCCAAAACTTATTGAAAACAATTGGTTGATGGGTAAAGGTGCGTTGTATTTCGAATGTTTTCCGTTATCAGCAATTATACAATTTGGTATAATTGCTGGATCTTTGTTAATAGCAGTGTCCTTGTTGCCATTGATTAAATCTATGCCTAAAAAGAAAAATGAAACTTGGAATATTCTATTTCTTTTATCAGTTGGATTTATAATTGATGGATTATTTGAAGGGTTAGCACCGTTTGGACCGGGAATTAAGTGTTATTTCCTTTGGCTGTTTTTTGGAATCGTTTTAGCATTTAACAACAAGGCTCATTACGAGGAGGTTAATCATTATTAATGGTGAATAACGAAAATAAATTGAAAATAAATTTGCTTTTACAAACTTTGTATCAAGTACTTGATACATGTCTACCATTGATAACGGCTCCATATTTAGCTAGAGTTCTTGGAGCAAACAATTTAGGAATATTCTCATATACAAACTCTGTCGTTACGTATTTTGCAATTTTCGCAATGCTTGGAACTGTAAATTATGGCACTAGATGTATTGCTTCTACAGATAATAAACATAATAGAAGCAAAACGTTTTGGGAGATTTATTTACTGCAAGCTTTCTTTTGTATAATATCAATAATCGCATATATATTCTATATTGTTTATGGGTGCAAAGAAAATAGGATAATTGCCATAATACAGACGTTAACATTAGTTTCATGCTTGACCAATATTAACTGGCTTTTTTTCGGATTGGAAATGTTCAAGATTACAGTTACTAGAAACACTTTTATCCGAATAGGAACAGTAATCTGTATTTTGACTTTTGTTAATGACGCAAACGATTTACCTTTGTATACAGGCATTATGCTAGGAGGCTCCTTAATTTCGGAATTGATATTGTTTTGGTTTGCGAAAGATAAAGTGTATTGGGTTAAGCCTTCGATAAGGGAAATTATTAGACATTTAAAACCAAATATTGTATTGTTTATTCCACTGCTTGCCATGTCGGTTTATCACACAATGGATAAAACTATGCTGGGATTATTGAGTGATTATAACCAAAGTGGATATTATTATAATGCTGATAAAGTGGTGAACATCCCTGTTAGTATAATTACTGGAATAAGCACTGTTATGTTACCTAGAATTTCAAATATGATAGCGCAAGGAAAGGATAATGAAGCGAAGCAATTGTTCTGCATATCATTAGAAGGAACTATTCTCGTTGCAAGCGCCATTGCTTTTGGAATAGCAGCTATAGCAAAAGAATTTATTCCATTATTTTTCGGATCAGGGTTTGATGATTGCATTATACTAACGATATTATTATCACCGGTATTAGTTATAAAGGCATTTTCGTTTACGGTAAGGAATCAGTTCTTGATTCCCTATAGAATGGAAAGAGATTTTACATTCTCGGTAATTTTAGGGGCTGTGGTTAATCTAATAATAAATCTCCTTTTTATTCCACGTTATGGTGGGTTAGGAGCTGTTATTGGTACCGTTATAGCAGAATTGGTAGCTTGTTTTTGGCAATGTTGGTCGATTAAGAAGCGTATATCTTTTCGACGTACAATTCTTCATTCCTTTGCATACATTATCATTGGTACATTAATGTTATTTGCAGTAAGAGCGATAGCATTATTGCCATTTGGAAGCGTTGTAGTATCTCTTGTTATAGAGGTATTAATTGGTGCAACTACATTTATTAGTCTGGTGCTTTTGTATTGGAAATTTACAAAGAATAATATGCCTAGAATTATGTTTAGTGGAATGCCCATTCTAGACAAGTTAATTTCGAAGTTTTTATGAATTGGAGGGGGAAATGAATATTAAAAGAAAACTGTCGAAACTTTTTAGATGCGGATTAACTGCTGTGTCTCCATGCATGAATACCAAAATAGTGTATTTAAGTAAGTTCCATAGGAGAGTAAACTTAAAAAATCCGAAGAAACTAAATGACAAAATATTGTGGCTAAAATTTAATGATTATTACGATAATGAACTAGTTAAGCAATGTGCGGATAAATATAAAGTCAGAGAATATATTGAAAAAAGGGGTTGCGGAGAAATATTAAATGATCTTATTTCAGTATACGATAATGCTGACCTAGTGGATTGGGATAGTCTTCCGAACAGCTGTGCTATCAAGTTAAATATTGGTTGTGGATGTAATCATATTGTTACCGATTTAGAGAATGAAGATAAAAAGGCATTGTATACTGAAATAAAAACGTGGTTTAGAACAGCACCAGAATATTATCTTGGTTATGCTGAGATGCAATATAAGGATGTAAAACCATACTTAATAGTTGAAAAATATTTAGGCGGGCCAAATGGAGAGTTGCCTGTAGATTATAAATTCTATTGTATGAATGGAAAAGTTCAGCTGATAATGATGTGCACAAACCGAGACGAACATGGACATGGTGCTCAGTTTTATTACATGGATAGAGAATGGAATCTCAAAGTGGGTTACGATGATGATGGTGCTGATATAGAAAAACCAAAGATGTTACAAAAAGCAATTGAATATGCAGAAGCATTGTCAGCGGATTTTCCTTTTGTAAGAGTTGATTTTTATCTATTCGAAGATAGAGTTGTTTTCGGCGAATTGTCATTTACGCCGGCAGCTGGAATGGATGTTGATCATAACAGAATTGTTGATGGCACAAATCAGAGTATTGATGATTATTATGGACGTATACTAAAGATAAATTCATAATGTACACATTTGAAATTATACAGAAATTAGTATTAATATTATCATAAATCGAATATTACTTAAATTTGAGCGTGCATCTGATAATATTGTGATCTTAAATATAACATGAATCGAATGACAATAATTAGGAGGCTGTTACGATGTCATTATTTTCAGAAAAAACATTAATGATTACCGGTGGAACTGGTTCTTTCGGAAATGCAGTGCTAAACCGTTTTCTGCAGACGGATATAGGAGAAATTAGAATTTTCTCTCGTGATGAAAAGAAGCAGGATGATATGCGCCATGATTTTCAGACTAAGATGCCTGAGGTGGCAGACAAAATTAGATTTTATATTGGCGATGTAAGAGACCTTCAGTCGGTTAAAAATGCGATGCATGGAGTTGATTATATCTTCCACGCTGCCGCTTTGAAGCAGGTACCATCTTGCGAATTCTTTCCAATGGAAGCGGTCAAGACGAATGTGATTGGCACGGACAATGTACTTACTGCTGCTATAGAAGAAGGCGTAAAGTCTGTTGTATGTCTGTCGACTGATAAGGCAGCGTATCCCGTTAATGCAATGGGAACTTCGAAAGCGATGATGGAAAAGGTGATTGTTGCTAAATCTCGCACAGCAAAGAAAACTAAGATTTGCTGTACGAGATATGGAAACGTAATGTGTTCAAGAGGATCTGTTATTCCGCTGTGGATTGATCAGATTAGATCCGGAAACCCGATAACTATAACGGATGGTTCTATGACAAGATTTATTATGTCTTTGGACGAAGCAGTAGATTTAGTTTTATTTGCGTTTGAGCATGGTGAGGCTGGAGATATTCTAGTTCAGAAAGCGCCTGCTTGCACCATTCAGACTCAGGCTGAAGCTGTTTGCGAACTCTTTGGTGGAGATAAAAATGATATAAAGGTCATTGGTATCCGTCATGGGGAGAAGATGTATGAAACACTTCTTACAAACGAAGAATGTGCACATGCTATTGATATGGGAAACTACTATAGAGTGCCTTGTGATAAGCGTGGACTGAACTATGACAGCTATTTCAGTAAAGGCGACGCAGAGAGAAATACTCTGACGGAATTTAATAGTAACAATACACAGTTGCTTAGCGTGGAGGAGACCAAAGATACAATCTCGAAGTTGGCGTATATACAAGAACGACTGGCCGAGGTTTAGGCTGAAAGTCAAGGAGTGCTTATGAAGCGATTAGTTATTCTGGGAGCAGGCGGTTATGGTAGTGTGGTTGCCGATGTTGCTCGGCAGCTCGATTATGAGATTATTCAGTTAGATGATGCGGATGTTAAACATCCGCTTGATTCTTATACAGATTATATCGGTGAGGGGATGGAATTCATACCTGCGTTTGGGAACAATGCATTCCGAATGGAATGGATTTGTAAGCTTGAAAACAAGGGTGCTAAAATTGCAACACTTGTTCATCCTACTGCATACGTGAGTCCGGAGGCAACCATTTCAGATGGTGTGACCATACTTCCTAAAGCTTTGGTCAACACTGATGTGGTTGTAGAACGAGGTTGTATTATCAATCTAGGGGCCATGATTGACCATGGATGTGTAATTGAGGAAGGTGTACACATTTGTCTTGGAGGGATTGTCAAAGCGGAGAATAGAGTTAAGACACTTACGAAAATTGAAGCTGGAGAAGTGATTGAGGCTAGAACTTGGCCTGTATAGATGTAAGGAGAACCTACTATGGAACATAATTTTAAATGGCAAAATAATGGTAAGATAAAACTGTGCGTTGGTCTGGGTACTCGTCCGGAAATTATTCGTTTAGCAGCTGTTATTAAGAGATGCCGTGAGTATTTTGACCTTTGTGTAATCTACTACAATCAGAACTGGGATCGAAATCTTTCCACTGTGTTCTGGGAGGATTTTGAGCTGAAGAATAGTAAAGGTGAATTTGGACCGGACATCCTGGTGCCGGTTGTAGGCGATAATTTAGGAGTTACTTGCGGAAATATTCTTGCAAGAAGTTTTGAGCTTTTATCCGAACTTCAGCCGGATGGATATTTGGTGCTTGGAGACACGAATAGTTGTTTGTCCGCTATCTCTGCAAAGCGGCTTCATATTCCGCTGTTTCACATGGAAGCAGGTAACAGATGTAAAGATGAGTGTCTGCCGGAAGAAACCAACCGAAGAATAGTTGATGTTATCTCTGATGTTAATCTTCCGTACAGCGAACCGGCCAGAAAATACCTTCACGAAATGGGAATGCCAAAGGAACGGACATATGTTACAGGATCTCCGATGGCCGAAGTTCTGAGAATGAATCTTGAAAAAATCAAGAGAAGTGATGTGTTGAAACGACTGGGACTGGAGCCGAATAACTACATCCTGCTCAGTGCTCATAGGGAAGAGAATATTGATACAGAAAAGAATTTTGAATCGCTCTTTACAGCTATCAATGCATTGGCTGAGAAATACAACATGCCAATCTTATATTCATGCCATCCAAGATCAAAGCACAGACTTGAAAAGAGTGGATTCAAGCTTGATTCTAGAGTGAAAGTAAATGAGCCACTTGGATTCAACGATTACAATTGCCTTCAGATGAATGCACTTGCTATCGTATCCGATTCGGGAACTCTTCCAGAAGAGAGTAGTTTCTACCTCTCCATTGGACATCCGATAGCTGCTGTGTGTATACGTACTTCAACGGAAAGACCGGAAGCACTGGAGTCTGGAAACTTTATTCTTGCGGGTATTTCAACTACCGAACTTCTTCAAGCAACTGATATGGCAATTGACATGAAAGCAAAAGGGATTCTGGGTAAGCCTTGTCCGGATTATGTAGATGAGACTGTATCCATGAAAGTTGTAAGAATTATTCAAGGATATGTAAACGTTGTCAACAAAATGGTATGGAGGAAGTCAAACTAATGAATGTATTGGTAACAGGTGCCAAAGGAATGGTGGGAACGGCGCTTTGCAACAATCTCAAAAACATCAGAGATGGGAAGAACCGGACAAGACCAAATCTTGAAATTGATGAAATCTATGAATATGATATGAAATCAACCCCGGAGGATTTGGAGCGATATTGTCAGAATGCAGATTTCGTATTTAATCTAGCAGGTGTTAACAGACCGGAAAATCCGGAAGACTTTATGAAAGGAAACTTCGGGTTTGCCAGCCGGTTGCTTGATACATTGAAAAAGCATAATAATAAAGCGACAATCATGCTTTCATCTTCTGTGCAGGCCACACTTGCAGGGCGTTTTGGTAATTCGGAGTACGGTCGTTCAAAAAAAGCCGGAGAAGAATTATTTTTTGAGTATGCTCAAGAAACCGGTGCAAAGGTTGCGGTGTATCGATTCCCGAACCTAATGGGACACAGTCGCCCAAAATACAATTCAGCAGTATCTACGTTCTGCTGGGCGGTTGCAAATGATGAGGAATTCACTGTAAATGACAGAAGCACCGAACTTGAATTGCTCTACATCGATGACCTTATTGAAGGAATGTTTGATCTTCTTGAGGGAAAGGAGAGCCACTGTGAGTTCGATGGGGTCGAGACGGTGGATGCAGTTGATGGAAGATACTGCTATGTTCCGGTGACTCATAAAGTGACATTGGGTGAGATTGTTGATTTGCTGCAGGAGTTTAAACAGCAGCCGGTAAATCTTCTGATGCCAAAGATGCCGGAAGGATCTTTCGCTAAGAAGCTATACAGTCTTTACCTGACTTATCTTCCAACGGATAGGTTTAAGTATGAGCTAAAGATGAATGTTGACAGCAGGGGTAGCTTCACTGAGCTTGTACATACCGAAGATTGCGGTCAGGTAAGCATTAACATTAGCAAGCCCGGTATTACAAAGGGACAACACTGGCACAATTCTAAATGGGAATTGTTCATTGTTGTTCACGGACATGGACTTATTCAGGAGAGAAACATCAATACCGGTGAGATGGTTGAATTCGAGGTGAGTGGCGACAAAATTGAAGCGGTGCATATGATACCGGGATGGACTCATAATATTATCAATCTGAGTGAAACGGAAGATTTAGTTACTGTGATGACTTGTAATGAGATATTTAATCCAAAGAGGCCGGATACATTTTTCGAGAAAGTGTAGACTTGGGAAGAGAAAGTTCCTGGTAGATTACAAAATGGAGTTGAACATATAAGAGAATCGTAAGACACCTTGCTTTACAAAATGTAGGTGGAAAAAGGAACCCAATGCCAAGGAGCTTATAAACCAACATTTTTTTACCACAGAAAAGTACATCAAGTATATTCAGTTGTTTCCTTGAAGACTCGATTGGTTAATCATTGGTTAGTGCTTAAGGTGGAATTGCCCAAATTGCTCTAAAAATGATGTTGGAGAATGAATATAAGCGGATAAAAAAATAGAATATTTTGATGCCGTTAGTTTTTTCAATATCCTTGGGACTGCAGTTAACTGATTTAGAGGAAAAACAAATGGATATTTACCAGATATGGTCAACATATAATAGGCAGTGGTCGAGTTATGAAATATTGGTTTTTGTGGGAGTAATAACACTGGTATGTATAGTAATGACAGTGTGTGTACACAAAAAGAAATTGAGTGTAATTCAGGTGGTAGCAATATTGGCATTGATGTTGTTCCTGGGAATTGTGTTTGGTTCAACGATATTTACCAGGACAGGAACTATTCGTCAGTATAAATTAGTACCATTTTGGTCATGGAGAAATATTATACGTTATCACGATTGGATGTTATTAAAAGATAATTTACTGAACTGCATATTGTTATTACCGGCAGGAGTTCTGCTTCCAGTAATTGCAAATTATAAGATAAAGTGGTATCAAGCGCTAGTAGTAGGAATATTGATATCAGCAATAATAGAATTTAGTCAGTTGATTTTTATGCGAGGTTTATTTGAATGGGATGATATGATTCACAATGGATTGGGCTGTATGATTGGTTGCTTTTTTGCAAATACTTTTATAAAAAAAGAAAAAAAGAAAAATAGGAACTGACAAACTACAATGGTTCCCTAGGTGGTCACTAGATTCTATTTTATCGTTGATATAATATATAATAAAAAATCTGGCAGAAATGATATGTGTCCAGGATTCTGGGTACATATCAAAAAGCTTAGTAAGCTTTTTGATGCGATTTTAACTTTTGGCTTTTCAAAAGACAAAATCGGACTCGATTCAAAGCTGCTTTTCAATGTAAATTGTTGAGCATACACTAATTTGATTTTCTATAGCAGTGCGGAAGATGCAGTGCTTAAGGCACTGGGGGTAGAGTGATATGGCAAATAAAATTTGCAAAATAGTTTATTTTGATGAGGATTCAGTTACCGATTATGTACAGATTGTAGCTGGAGGTAGTCTGGAAAAAACAACGGAACTACTAAATTCCAGTGATTTGAGTGAGGAACAAAAAGGAAGCGCTTCTGTAAAAGGTGGAATCAGTGGTGTATTTAAGGCTTTACTTGGCTGGGAGGCATCTATAAACGGTGAAGTTTCAGCAGGATTGGCATTGAATCGAAACAAAATGGTTAAGAACATCGTGAAAAACACAATTCTTACAGACTTTCTTGATCTGATAGATGAATCGGATAATAGAAGTGCTTCTAAAACGGCACGAGGAGCAATTAAAAAGTTTAAGGGATATGTGGTATCTGCGGAAAAGGATTCGCTTTCTTACATGGTTATGGTATCACCTTATTTATCCATGCTTCGTTCAGACTCATCAATACCAGCTGGTGAATTCAATATAGCAATAGATAAACTTGAAAATGCGTTGAAGAATGCAAAGGGATATTATGAGTTTCTTGGTACTAGGGGCAAAAGCAAAGTAATCTTACGATTCAACATAAACTCGTTCAAAAATGGATATACAATTAGCGATTTATTGAAAATGAATTTGAGTATTTTCGCCATTAAAGTTGGAAGAACTACATTGGATATGTTAAATGTAAGCAAGGAATTAGAAATGAATGTCTCAATCATCCCGAAAGATAACCCATCATATGAGGAAAATAGTGTAGAGGAAAATACATCTGATTCATCAAAACTGTTAGATGTCTTTGATGTCTTACTTGCGGGGGTGGAAGCAGTTGATTGAAAAGGTTGTTGTTTATACAGGTTCAAAGAAAGACTATGAGGCTTTTCTATCCGAACGCATTTCTGTTGATACAGAGGTAATACCATTTATGGAGTTGATCCAGCATTATAATGCACGACTTCGCCCAAATGAATCAGGCGTTCGCGAATCCGCTTTGTCCTCTAATCTCTATGCTGAAAATTGCATTGTTAGAGCAGATGATTATGGTTCGGTTATGCCGCATGTTTTATCAAACTTTACTAACATTGTGACTCTTAATTATGACATAGGAACTCTTTACGTTCAAAACCCACCAAGGCGAGTACTAGAATCATTAAAGGTTGGACTTGAAGGAGAAATCGAATATCAAAATAGCCATTACCCTATGTTGACAAGAGCTGTTCTTGAAAAGATTAACGCATCACTCAATCGAGATGTCTATGGACAGGAAGAGTGTAAAAAACAGATATTAAGTGGAATGTATCGGCTAACCACAGGTTCTGGTAATAAACCAGTAGTTTTAATGCTATATGGACCTTCGGGAGTAGGAAAAACTGAAAGTGCCAAAAGTATCAGTAAAGCACTTGGTGGAAGTTTATTGCGCGTTCAGTTTTCAATGATGCAAACCGGAGAGGCCTATGATTATGTCTTTGGCGCAGAGCACTCGAAGAGTAGTTTTGCGCGGGATATGATTGGACGAGAGTCAAATGTAATTCTTATTGATGAGTTTGATAAGGTCAATCCGGCACTATATAACGCGTTCTATGAGCTCTTTGATGAAGGCAAATATGTGGATACTAATTACGATGTAAGCCTAGGGCAGACTATTTTCCTTTTAACTTGCAATTTTTCTAGTGAATCAGAAATAAAAAAAGTTCTTGGACCTGCAATGTTTTCAAGAATTGGTTGCTGCGTAGAATATGCTGATTTGACTGTAGAGCAAAAGAGAAGGATTGTCAGTAACTGGTACGACACTATCTTTTCATCTCTTCAAGAAGACGAAAAAGAGTATATAAAGGGTACAGATATTCTTGCTTGGTTTCAAAAAAATGCAGAAAGATATGACAACATCCGCATCTTGAAATCAAAAATGGAAAATGCAATATTCGAAAAATTGACAGAGCAGTTTATCCTTAAAATTTCAACCACTGAATAGCAATGAAATTTTCTGTGGAAAATAAAACAAAATTTCAACACAAGGAGGACAACGCCATGAGCAAAAAACTTGTAGCATATTTTTCTGTGTATATGCTAATCTAAATTTTGGGTCTAAATTTAGGTCATATGGCTCATTGAAAATTAGGTCACTCCAAGACCTTTGTGTTATCTTTTATCTAACACAGATAAAGGAGGTTGGAAAGCCTACTAATAAAAAGTCAAGTACTTTTTGAAGAAATTTAAGAATTGAAAAATAG
>Ga0129314_1000690_pt1 | contig 32023 bp, 32 predicted proteins | sample O1111metagenome_FD_94431 | JGI IMG/M metagenome (GOLD analysis project Ga0129314, IMG submission 94431) | Orangutan individual fecal microbial communities from fecal samples from Wisconsin, USA - O1111 metagenome | ecosystem: Host-associated > Mammals > Digestive system > Large intestine > Fecal... | reverse complement strand
CGCGCTAAAATTAGCCCATCAAATATGAGAGATACATGAAAGGACGTCATGCTATGTTCCGTTTTGCTTATGCAAATCAGAATACCGCTTCCGCTTCTGCCGCCTGCGCAGAGGCCGCTTCCTGCTGCACCTCTCAGTTCTCCGCTTACAACTGCATCGTCATGGGCGCCATTATGATGGCGTCCATTATTATTTTCCGCGAGATTACCATCATTGGCATTTCCCTTCTGGTACTGGTCCTTCTGGTCATTCTTTCGCGTGTTGCCCCGACAAGATGCAATTGCTGAGCACTTCTTCAAGCGATACAGCAAAGCGGTTCTGCCGGGATGGCGGGATCGCTTTTTTGTATAAACAAACCTGTCAATTCTTGAATCAAAGGAGATACAAAACGATGAAAAAGAAGTTTATGTGCATGTTCATGGCTGCGGCCATGACGCTCTCGATGGCCGCCTGCGGTTCCAAGGGCGACGATGCGAACACCGACGACAATGCTGGCGGCGCATCCGACGGTGTCCAGACCTTTACGGTCGGCACCTCCGGCCCGCTGACCGGCGACAACGCGATCTACGGTATGGCCGTCAAGCAGGGCGTGGAGCTCGCCGTCAACGAGATCAACGCGAGCGACAGCAAGATCAAGTTTGAGTTCCTCTCTCAGGACGATGAGGCCGACGGTGAAAAGGCCGTCAACGCCTACAACAACATGATGGACAACGGCATGCAGGTTCTCGTCGGCCCCACGACCACCGGCGCTTCCATCGCCGTTGCCGATGCCTGCTACACCGACCGTACCTTCATGCTGACTCCCTCCGCCTCCTCCACTGACGTGACCGCGGGCAAGGACAATGTCTTCCAGGTCTGCTTCACCGACCCCAACCAGGGCGTTGGCGCTGCCGACTACATGGCTGAGAACTTCGCCGATGCCAAGATCGCCGTCATCTACCGCAACGACGACGCCTACTCTCAGGGCATCCGCGATGCTTTCGTGAAGGAAGCGGGCGACAAGGGCCTCTCCATCGTCTATCAGGGCACCTTTACCCTTGATACCTCCTCCAACTTCTCCGTTCAGCTCGCCGCCGCGCAGACTGCCGGCGCCGACCTCGTCTTCCTCCCCATCTACTATCAGCCCGCTTCCGTGATCTTCGCGCAGGCCAAGGCCATGGGCTATGCCCCCACCTTCTTCGGTGTGGACGGCATGGACGGCATCCTCGATATGCCCGGCTTTGACACCACTCTCGCCGAGGGCCTCGTGCTGATGACCCCGTTCTGCGCCACCGTTGAATCCAGCAAGAGCTTCGTCGACGCTTACGTTGCCGCTTACGGCACCACGCCCAACCAGTTCGCCGCCGACGCTTACGACGGCGTGTACATCGTCAAGGCCGCGCTCGAACAGGCCGGCTGCACCGCCGATATGAGCAACGAAGAGATCTGCGACGCGCTCGTTTCCGCCATCACCTCCCTCAAGTTCACCGGCCTCACCGGTACCGACATGTCCTGGAACGCCGAGGGTCAGGTCTCCAAGGCCCCGACCGCCTACGTCGTCAAGGACGGCCAGTACGTTGAGGGCTGATCCCCGCAAAGATACCAAATAGACCGTTTATCGTCTCTCTCACGGAGCGAAGGGTCGCCGGGAGGAAAAAACTCCCGGCGGCCTGCGCCCTGCTTCTATGGCGGAAACGAAGGCAGCGTCCTTCCTTTCTGCCCTTGTTTCTGCCACAGATGTTTTCCCCAACTCCAACGAGAAAAAAGAGGTGCCATCCTATGGAATTCTTATCCTATCTCATCAGCGGCATCAGCCTCGGCAGCGTTTACGCCATCATCGCCCTCGGCTATACGATGGTCTACGGCATTGCCAAGATGCTGAACTTCGCCCACGGCGATGTCATCATGATCGGCGGCTACGTTTCCTTCTGCGCGATGTTCTATCTGGGCCTTCCCAGCATCGTCGCGGTGCTGATGGCCGTTGTCGTGTGCACCGTCCTCGGCATCGTCATCGAACGCCTTGCCTACAAGCCCCTGCGCTCCGCGCCGAGTCTCGCGGTGCTCATCACCGCCATCGGCGTGAGCTATTTCCTCCAGAACTCCGCGCTGCTCATCTGGAAGGCTGCCGCGCGCTCCTATCCCCCCGTGGTCACGGGCGCTGTGAAGATCTTCGGCGGCAAGCTGACCGTTTCCTATATCTCCCTTCTCACGATCTCCGTCTGCATCGTCATCATGATCGCGCTGACGCTCTTTGTCAGCAAGAGCAAGATGGGCAAGGCCATGCGCGCCTGCTCGGAGGATAAGGCGGCGGCACAGCTGATGGGCATCAACGTCAACGCGACCATTTCCGCGACCTTTGCCATCGGCTCGGCGCTCGCGGCCATCGCCGGCGTGCTGCTCTGCTCGTTCAATACCTCCCTCATGCCCACCACTGGCTCCATGCCCGGCATCAAGGCTTTTACCGCGGCGGTGTTCGGCGGCATCGGCTCCATCCCCGGCGCATTCCTCGGCGGGCTCCTGCTCGGCATCATCGAGGCCATGGCCCAGGCGTATATCTCGACGAACCTCGCAAACTCGATCGTCTTTGCCGTGCTGATCGTCGTGCTGCTCGTCAAGCCCGCAGGACTGCTCGGCAAGTACGTGCCGGAGAAAGTGTAAGGTGGCCGGAATGACAAAGAAAATGAAACAGTTCAACTCCCTCAAGAAAACCACCAAGGTCGATTTTGCGACCTATTTCGGCGTGATCGCCGCGTTCGTCATCGTGACAGTGCTGCGAAGCAACGGCTCGCTCTCCCGCTCCACCATCGGCCTTCTCGTGCCGATCTGCTGCTATATGTCCATGGCCGTTTCGCTGAACCTCACCGTCGGCATCCTCGGCGAGCTGAGCCTCGGCCACGCGGGCTTTATGAGCGTGGGCGCGTTCACGGGCATCGTCGTTTCGCAGAGCCTTATGAATCTCATCCCGAACGCCCCCGTGCGCCTTGCGCTCTCGATGTTCGTCGGCGCGCTCCTTGCAGCGCTTGTCGGCCTTCTCATCGGCACGCCCGTGCTCCGCTTGCAGGGCGACTATCTCGCCATCGTGACGCTCGCCTTCGGCGAGATCATCAAGGAGCTCATCAACTGCCTCATCATCGGCTGCGATGAAAAGGGTCTGCACTTCGTCTTCAACCTCTCGGGCAACAAGACGGTCGATGACCTCGGCCTCGGCGCAAATGGCACCGCCATCATCAAGGGCGCGCAGGGTGCGACCGGCACCACCGCCATCGCAAGCTTCACCGCGGGCTTCATCCTCGTGATGCTCACGCTCCTCATCGTGCTGAACCTGACGCGCTCGCGCGCGGGCCGCGCGATCATGGCCATCCGCGACAACCACATCGCCGCGCAGGCAATCGGCCTGAACCTGACGAAATATAAGCTCATGGCCTTCGTCACCTCCGCCGCCCTCGCGGGCGCGGCGGGCGCGCTCTTCGGCCTGAACTACTCTTCTCTCCAGGCCACAAAGTTCAACTTCAACCTCTCCATCCTCGTGCTGGTGTTCGTGGTGCTCGGCGGGCTCGGCAACATCTGGGGCTCGCTCATCGCCGCCGCCGCGCTCACCATCCTGCCTGAGGCACTGCGCCCGCTCCACGACTACCGTATGCTCATCTATGCGATCGTGCTGATCTTCGTCATGCTCGCGACCAATAACCCGCAGGCCAAGGCGTTCTTCGGCAGGCTCTTGCCCCACCGCCGCGCCAGTGCTGAAAAGGAGGACTGACCATGACACAGAAAGAAAAAGCTAAGCTCGTTCCCGTCTCCCGTGAACCGGCGCTGCTGACCGAGCGCGACGCGGATAAATCCCCCGTGCTCGAGTGCATCGACCTCGGCATCACGTTCGGCGGTCTGAAAGCGGTCGACAACTTCAATGTGACCATCGGCCGCACCGAGATCACCGGCCTCATCGGCCCGAACGGCGCGGGCAAGACCACGGTCTTCAACCTGCTCACCAAGGTCTATCAGCCCACCCACGGCACGATCCTCTTAAACGGCAAGGATATCCACGACCTCAACACCGCGCAGGTCAACCGCGCGGGCATCGCACGTACGTTCCAGAATATCCGCCTGTTCGGCGATATGAGCGTGGAGCAGAACATCACCGTCGCCATGGATAACCAGGTGCACTACACGATGCCCGAGGGCATTCTGCGCCTGCCCCGCTTCTGGAAGGAAGAGCGCGTCATGCACGAGCGCGCGATGGAGCTTCTCTCCATCTTTCACATGGAGCACCTCGCCGACGCCAAGGCAAGCTCGCTGCCCTACGGCGCGCAGCGCCGCCTTGAGATCCTGCGCGCGCTGGCGACCAACCCGAGCCTGCTGCTGCTCGACGAGCCCGCCGCCGGCATGAACCCGAGCGAGACGGCCGAGCTGATGGAAAACATCTGCTCCATCCGCGATACCTTCCATATCGCGGTGCTGCTCATCGAGCACGACATGAACCTCGTCATGAATATCTGCGAGGGCATCGCCGTGCTGAACTTCGGCCGCGTCATCGCCAAGGGCACGCCCGAGGACATTCAGAACAATCCCGAGGTCATTGAAGCCTACCTCGGCAAGAAGAAGGAGGCCTGACGATGGGCACGATCTTACAGGTGAATGATCTTCACGTTTACTATGGCAGCATCCACGCCGTCAAGGGTGTTTCCTTCGAGGTCAACGAGGGCGAGATCGTCACGCTCATCGGCGCGAACGGCGCGGGTAAGTCGACCGTTCTGAACACGGTCTCGGGCCTTCTGCATCCCAAGCACGGCAGCGTTGTTTTTGAAGGCAAGGACCTAAAGGGCGTCCCCGCGCACAAGATCGTTGAGCGCGGCATGGCGCAGGTCCCCGAAGGCCGCCACGTCTTTTTGCAGATGACCGTGGAGGATAACCTCGAAATGGGTGCCTACACCCAGCCCGGCTCTACCATCGACGCGGGCATCACGGATGTGTACGAGCGCTTTCCGCGCCTGAAGGAGCGCCGCCGCCAGATCGCCGGCACGCTCTCCGGCGGCGAGCAGCAGATGCTCGCCATGGGCAGAGCGCTCATGTCGCGCCCCAAGCTTTTGATGCTCGACGAGCCGTCCATGGGCCTTGCGCCCATCCTCGTTGAGCAGATCTTCGACATCGTCCGCGAGCTGCACGCCGCAGGCACGACGATCCTCCTCGTCGAGCAGAACGCGCAGGCGGCGCTCTCCGTCGCCGACCGCGCCTACGTGCTGGAAACGGGCCGCATCACCCTCTCCGGCACCGGCAAAGAGCTCATGGCGAGCGACGCGGTGCGCAAGGCGTACCTCGGCGGCTGAATCTATAAGCAAAAAAGAGTCGTTCGACCGAACGGCTCTTTTTTTGCGCACTTTCCCCGCGCTGTTCAAAGTACGCCCCTTTTCGCGCATTTCCCGCTTGCATCCGCCATCCCGTGCGGATAGAATACCATGTACCCGGTAAAACCCGCGGCGCGGCCGCCATTCGGCAAAAAATTCAGATTCTCTTCATCAATTCTTTGCTTTTCTGTGCTATAGTAGAGGATAATGGCCGCTTCGACCGGTCTTCCCCGGCGCGGCGCGCGCCGGGCATTTCTTGCGAAAGGAGTGGGGCGATCATGGGTTTTCTGCGCTGCTGCGTTTATTTCGCGGCTTTGGGCGTCGCGTCGTTTTTTGTCGGCAGGCTTCTGCCAAAGTCCTGGTTTCACGCCGACCGCTTCCCCTACCGCAGCGCGCCGTGGGAGGCAAAGCTCTACCGTGCGCTGCGCGTGCACGCATGGCAGGACAAGGTGCCCGACATGAGCAGGATCGTCCCGAAGCTCATCCCCGCCAAAAAGCTCGAGGGCGACTTCCGCGAGCAGCTGCCGCGCATGATCGAGGAGACCTGCGTGGCGGAGTGCATCCACTTCCTGCTCATGCCGCTCGGCCTCTATGCCCTGCGCCTCTGGCCCGGGGCGGGCGGCGCGCTTTTCGCGGCCGTCTACATTCTTTTCGGCAACCTTCCCTTCCTCATCATCCAGCGCTACAACCGGCCGCGCCTTGTGCGTCTGCTCGCCATGCAGCAGCGCCGGAGCGCGAAACAGAACCAACAACCGTCGTAAAGGATCGGACCGATGAACGTTTTGATTTTAAGCTGCAACACCGGCCAGGGGCACAACTCCTGCGCCGCGGCGCTCGCCGAGGAGTGCCGCATCCAGAACATTCCCTGCACGACCGAGGACGCGCTGCGCTTTATCTCGCCCGAGGTCTCGCGCTTCATCTCCAACTGGCACGTGCGCATCTACCGCCACGCGCCGGGTCTTTTCCGCGTGGGCTACCGCGCGGCGGAGGAGCATCCCGTGCAGTTCAGCGAGAGTTCCGCGCTCTACCGCTATCTCACGCAGGGCGCGCAGCAGCTCAGCGGCTTCATCGCCGGCAGCGGCTTCGATACCGTGATCTGCACGCATCCCTTCGCGGCGCTCATGGTCAGCGAGGTGGTAAAGGAGCACCTGCCGCACCTCAAGACCTGCCTCATCGCAACGGACTACACCTGCTCGCCCAGCGTGAAGGACAGCTCGCTCGACCGCTATTTCATCCCCGCCTCGTCGCTCTCCGGCGACTTTCTCGGCGGCGGCATCACTCCCGAGCGTCTGCGCGCCTGCGGCATTCCCGTGCGCCAGATGTTCCACTCCGGCGTGCGCAAGGAGGACGCCAAGCGCTCGTTCGGCATCCCCGTCGACCATCGCCATCTTGTGATGATGTGCGGCAGCATGGGCTGCGGCCCCATCATGAGCATCGCCCGCCGCATCGCTCGCAGCCTGTCGAACGATCAGGATCTCACGATCGTCTGCGGCACGAACCAGCGGCTCTACAACCGCCTCTCCCGGCATTTTTGCGGCGTGAAGAATGTCCACATCCTCGGCTATGTGAAGGACATGGCGCTTCTGATGGACTCGGCGGATCTCTATCTCACCAAGCCCGGCGGCATCAGCGTGACCGAGGCAGCCTCGATGCGCCTTCCCATGGTCTTCATCGACGCGGTCGCCGGCTGCGAGGAATACAACAAGGACTTTTTCCTGCGCGCGGGCGGCGCGGCCACCGGCAAGACGCCCCGCGAGATCGCGCGCGTAAGCCTCAAGCTTCTTGGCGATGAAAATACGCTTGAAAAGATGGGCGATGCACTGGATACCGCCGTGCCGCACGATGCGGCGGCGCACATCCTCTCGGAAATGAGTAAGGAGGAAGACAACGCACGATCCGTCCCTCTGTCGACTACCGCACCTTTCGTTTCAGCAAGCTCTGCTCGCCGGAATTTTCCCACGTGTGGCTGCTGCTCTTCTGGCCCGCCTTCGGCCTGCTCTTTTCCTATGTGGAGCGCTTTTATCCCGCCGCGCATTACATCGAGATGCACTGCGCGCTCGACGATCTCATCCCCTTCAACGAGTGGTTCCTCATCCCCTACCTCTTCTGGTTCGTCTATCTCGCCGGCGCGGTGGTCTACACGTTTTTCTTCGATGTACCGGGCTTTCGCCGCATGATGCGCTTTGTGATGATCACCTACACGGTGACGATCATCATCTATCTTCTCTTCCCCACCTGCCAGATGCTGCGGCCCGAGGTCTTCCCGCGCGACAACCTCCTCACGCGCTTCATCGCGCACTTCTACGCCTTCGATACAAACACCAATGTCTGCCCCTCGCTGCATGTCATCGGCTCGTTCGCGGCGCTCTTCGCCTTCTGGCACGCGCCGGTCTTCTCGGCAGGGAAATGGCGCATCGCCTCGGCCGTCGCCGCCTTTCTCATCTGCATTTCCACCGTCTTTATGAAGCAGCACTCTATCCTCGATGTGCTCGCGGCGCTGCCGCTGTGCGCGATCGGCTATTACCTTGCCTACCGCAAAACGCCGAAGCGCGCCAAATGCAAAGTGCATAAATGATTTAGAAAACCGGCAGGAGCCTTCCGCTCCCGCCGGTTTTCCATGTCCCGCCGGCGCGCGCCCGGCGGTGCATATATTCGCGCAGCAATGCATAAATTTGGTTCATTTTGCAGTGTTCTTTCATTTTCTGTGCGTTTTGCATAGAACTTTTTTATTTTTACCCGTTACTTTTGAATTTTCAGCCGTTGACATCAAATAAAGAAACGCCTATACTTTCACTATCGTTGATGAACCGAATGAAAATTCGCAAATCGATAGTAAATTATACAAGATGGATGATATTTCAAAAGGAGCGAACGAACCATGAAAAAATTTCTTGCACTTTCTCTGGCTCTGCTGATGAGCCTCTCGCTGATCGCCTGCGGCAGCAAGACAGACGACGCCGACAAAGCCGCCGATGACGCCGATCCCGCGCAGAACGATTCCAACACGCTGATCCTCGGCACCTCTGCCGACTATGCCCCCTTCGAGTTCATGTACGCCGATGATGACGGCGTGATGCAGTATGCCGGCATCGACATTTCCGCCGCCCAGTATGTCGCCGACGAGCTGGGCAAGGAGCTGCAAATCGAAAACATGAGCTTCGACTACCTGCTCGCCTCCCTCGCCAAGGGCGACTATGACATCGTTATGGCGGCCATGGAGGCAACGCCCGAGCGTCTCGCCGCCGCCGACTTCTCCGACCCCTACTACACCGATGTTCCCCCGATGATCCTTGTCAAGGCGGACGCTGCCGCGCAGTATGCAACGCTTGCCGACTTTGAAGGCAAGAGCGTGGGCGCGCAGGCCGCTACCACCAAGGAGACCATCGTCAGTGACCAGATGACGGGCGCAAGCCTCGTCTCCCTCTCCCTTGTGACCGACCTTGTCAATGAACTGGTCTACGGCAAGATCGACGCAGTTGTGCTCGACGGCGCAGTTGCGCAGGAATACGCCGACGCCAACCCCGACCTCGCCATCGCCCCCGCTTCCTCCGAGCTTGGCGAAGCCCAGCCCTACTGCATCGCCGTCGCTAAAGGCGATCCCAAGGGCCTGCTGCCCGGCATCAACGAAGCCATCGCCAAGATGCAGTCTGAGGACAAGCTTGCCGAGTTCATCGCCGCCGCCAACGAACTGAGCGGTGTGGCCGTTGAGGTCACGCCCGACACCCCCGCGGCCTAAAAATCCATTTGCTCTCCTCTCTTTCTATCTCTCATTGCCAAAGAGCAAAGCCCCATACGGCTTTGCTCTTTGGCGCGCCTCACACCAACTCACTTGAAAGGAGCCCTTTCCCATGGACTTTGCCGCATGGTGGACGAACCTTTTTGCCGGGATGTCACCGGCCTCGTTCTTTAATCTTTCCTTCCTGCCGAAGTACTGCGTATACTTTTTGCAGGCGCTCGGATATACGCTCCTGCTCGCGGTCGTATCCGTTGCGCTGGCGGTCCTCCCGGCGCTGCTGCTGGCGTTCATGCGTCTGAGCAAAAACCGTCTTGTGCGCGCCGTTTCGGGCGCATACATTGCGCTCTTCCGCTCAACGCCGCTGCTCGTGCAGCTCTCGATCATCTACTTTGGCCTTTTTGGCGCGATCTCCATCCCGCGCCTCTACCTCTTCGGCTTTATCGATATCTCGCGCTTCATCCCCGGCGTTGTGGCGCTGGCGCTCAACAGCTCCGCTTACGTCGCCGAGATCTTCCGCGCGGGCATCCTCGCCGTGGACGCGGGCCAGAGCGAAGCCGCGCGCTCGCTGGGGCTTTCCTCCGCGCAGGCGATGAAGCTTGTCGTGCTGCCGCAGGCCGTGAAAAATGTCCTGCCCGCGCTCGGCAACGAGGTCGTCACCATGGTCAAGGAATCGTCCATCTGCTCCACGCTCGGCATGGTCGAGCTGATGTTTGCAGCCAAAACGGTGGCGACCGCCACTTATATTTCCCTCGCGCCCTATGTGCTGGCGGCGATGATGTATTTTGTCATCACCTACCCCGCCGGCAAGGCGATCGAGGCATTGGAAAGGAGAATGCGTCGTGGCGACAAGCACTAATTCTCTCATTCGCGTGGTGGACGTGTCCAAGGAATACAACGGCGGCAGCGTCCACGCGCTCTCCCACTGCAATTTCAGCGTGAAACGAGGCGAGGTCGTGGCCATCATCGGCCCCTCCGGCAGCGGCAAATCGACGTTGCTGCGCTGCCTGAACCTCTTGGAGCAACCGTCCTCCGGCACGATCTACTTCAAGGACGTCGCCCTCAACGGCAAAAAAGTCGACCTCGACCTCCACCGCCGCGAGATGGGCATGGTCTTCCAGCACTTCAACCTTTTCCCGCACATGACGGTGAAGAAGAATATCACCCTCGCGCCCGTCAAGCTGGGCCTCAAATCTCAGGCGGAGGCCGACGCGCAGGCCATGGCGCTGCTCGAGCGTATCGGTCTTGCCGACAAGGCGGACGAATACCCCGCGATGCTCTCCGGCGGCCAGAAGCAGCGCATCGCCATTGTGCGTGCGCTCGCCATGGCACCCGAGGTCATGCTCTTCGACGAGCCGACGAGCGCGCTCGACCCTGAGATGGTCGGCGAGGTGCTCGACCTCATGCGCGACCTTGCCGAGGGCGGCATGACGATGGTCGTCGTCACGCACGAGATGGGCTTCGCCCGCGAGGTCGCTGACCGCGTGGTCTTCATGTCCGGCGGCACGATCATCGAAGAGGGCTCCCCTGCCGATCTCTTCGATTACCCGCAGAGCGAAAGACTGCAATCTTTCCTTGCAAAAGTTCTATGACGGCGCAAAAAGGCGTCCGGCCACTGGCCGGACGCCTTTTTTCTTGTCGGTATGATGTTTTACATCTTCTCCGGTGCGGAGCAGCCGATGACCTTGAGGCCGTTGGCAAGCACCTGGCGCGTCGCAGCGGCGAGCTTGAGGCGCGCGTCGATAACAGCCTCGTCCTCGCCCTTGATGCGGCAGGCGTTGTAGAACTTGTGGAACGCCGCGGCAAGACGCATGAGATAGCGGTTGATATAGCTCGGGTCGTAGTCGCGCGCCGCCATGCGGATCTCCTCGGCGAAGGAGGAAAGCTCCTTGATGAGCGCGTGCTCGGCCTCGCTCGAAAGGATGGATAGGTCGACCGCGCCGGCCTTGACACTGTGGCCCTCTTCCTCCAGCGCCTTTAAGAGGCTGCAAATGCGCGCGTGCGCGTACTGGATATAGTAGATGGGGTTCTCGCTGTCCTCGCGCACGGCGAGGCCGAGGTCGAATTCCATCTGCGTGTCGGGCTTGGCGTTGAAGAAATAGCGGCAGGCGTCGACGGGAATTTCATCGAGCAGGTCAGAGAGCGAAATGGTCTTACCCGTGCGCTTGGACATACGCACGACCTCGCCGTCGCGCACGAGCTTGACGAGCTGCATGAGCACGATGTCGAGACGGTTGGTGCCGTCGAGGCCCAGTGCGTCCATCGCACCCTTCATGCGGGCCACGTGACCATGGTGGTCAGCGCCCCAGATGTTGATGACCTTGTCGAAGTGACGCACGGCGAACTTGTTGCGGTGGTAAGCGATGTCGCCGGCGAAATAGGTGTAGAAGCCGTTGGCGCGGCGCAGCACATCGTCCTTTAAGTCGAGCTTGTCGATGTCCTCGTCCTTCTTGCCCTGCTTGCGGTACTGCTCGCGCATGATCTCGGCGGTCTTGAGCCAGAGCGCGCCTTCCTTTTCATACGTCCAGCCGAGCTTATGAAGCTCCTCGACGGTGTCCTTGACATAGCCGCTGTTGTGGAGCGAGGACTCGAAGAACCACTCGTCGAACTTGATGCCGTAGCGCTCAAGGTCGCTCTTCATCTTCGGGATGTTGCGCTCCAGGCCGAACGCCGCCATGTCGGCGTGGCGCTCCTCGACGGGCTTATCAAGATAGCTCTCGCCGTGAAGGTCGTAAAAGGCCTTGGCGAGCTCGCGGATATCGTCGCCGTGGTAGCCATCCTCGGGGAATTCAACGGCGTCCTCGCCGCGGATGAGCTGGATGTAGCGTGCCTCGATGCTCTTGGCGAACTTTTCGATCTGGTTGCCGAAATCGTTGACGTAGAACTCGCGCCAGACCTTCGCGCCCGACCAGTCGAGTACCTCTGCGAGCGTATCGCCCAGCACGCCGCCGCGCGCGTTGCCCATGTGCATGGGGCCGGTGGGGTTCGCGGAGACGAACTCGACCATATACTTCTTGCCGTCCAGCCAGTTGTCGCGGCCGTAGTTTTCCTTCTCCTCTTCCACGGCGGAGAGCACGTCGGCGTACCACTTGTCGCCGAGGCGGAAGTTGAGGAAGCCCGGGCCCGCGATCTCAACGGAGGTGAAGTAGGTGTCGCTCAGGTCCATGTGCTCGGTCAGAATTTTCGCGACCTCGCGGGGATTCTTGCGCATGGCCTTGGAAGCGGCCAGGCAGAAGGTCGTCGTATAGTCGCCGTTGGCGGTATCCTTGGGGATCTCTACGGCGGGAACGGTGGTAACGCCCTCGGGCAGGAGGCCCTCCTGCACAGCCGCGCGGTAAGCCGCCGCCGTCAGCTCGGCGATCTGGTTCTTTGCGCTGCGGATCATATTCATAGCAAATTCTCCTCTATCCTTTGCGGTTTTACCCAGTCGGCGCGGCGGGATCGCCCAAAATCGCCCCATGGGGATACTTTTTCGAAATTATACTATATTTATCCGCAGAAAACAAGGGAAAGTGCAAGAAATCTGCTCACGCGGCACCCTCCTTGCCGCGCAGCACTTCCCTGACCGCGCCGCGATTGCGAAAGACCGTCATCCAGCAGAAGAGCAGCGTCAGCGCGGCGCAGAGGCTGACGCAGCGCCGGTAGTCCATCACCTCGCCGAGCGCCCCCACCGCGAGCGAGAGCACGGCGCTCGCGGCCGTGACGAGCATACTTTCATAGGCGTTGATGCGGGCGCGCAGCGGGTCGGGAAGATAGCGCTGCACCGCCGCTTGTCGGATCGTTGCGCTGTTGATGCCGAGAAAGCCGCAGAAAGCGCGATTTGCAAGCATCAGCGGATACGGCAGCCACAAAAGCAGCACGTCCATCATCTCATAGACCTGATACACGGCGAAGATGAAGGGAAAACGCTTCTTTTCCGGCAGGCTGTAGCGGTAGCGCACCACGCCGCCGAGCGAACGCCCGGCAAACTCCGCCACGGAGAAAAAGGAGTACATCGCCGCCGTAAAGCCGGGAGAAGTGCGGAAAAAGGCGACGAGCAGCGGCGAATAGCCCGCCGCCATGCCGTTGGTCACCGCCATATAATCATACAGCGCGCGCAAGCCCTTTTCCCGCCTGAGATAGGCTGCCGCCTCGCGGAGATCTCCCCACCAGAGGCGCAGGGAAAATCGCTCGCCGCCGCGCGGCGTTTCTGCGACCGTGATCTTATTTTCGATGAGCGCGGAGAGCAGCGACAGCGCCGACTGCATGAGCAGCAGCCGCGCCACGCCCAGCGTATCGAAGAGCATGGCGGCCACGGGCATCATCAGCACCTTGAGCACGGGATAGAGCATGGAGGAAACGGTGTAGCCCTTTTCTTCCATCCCCTCCGGCAGGATGAGCGGGTAAAAGCTGCTGTAGGCCAGCTCGTCAAAGGCGCTCAGGCACGCGAGCAGCAGCGAAAAGCCGAGATACACCGTGTAAGAGAACTCACAGCGCAGCAGGTAAACGCCTGCGAGCGCGTAGAGCAGCGCGTTCACCGCGTCGCCGCCGACGAGGAAGGGCTTTCTCGGGTAGCGATCCATCAGCGGCGCGATCAGAAGCGGCAGCACCGCCCCGGGCAGCAATTGGATCGCCACCACGAGCGCCGAGGCCAGCGTGCTGCCCGTTTCGTCGAAAACGAGAAACGACAGCGCAAAGCTGCTGATGATGCCGCCTGCCGCGCCGAGCGAGGTCGCGAGCGTGATGCGGATAAAATCCTTTGTCCAGAGCGTTTTCTTCATGGTTCTCACCTCGCCATTATTATGGCATGGCGCGTGAATGAAAAAAAGACGGTATCTGTGGGAAACTTTCTCCCGTCAGATACCGTTTAATAGTTCTTTTTTACTTTTCCGCAGGAAAGTCCTCCAGCAGCGCGCAGGCCTCGCGGTAGCGGCGGTTCGCCTTGTACCATTCGAGCATCCACTTGAGGTGGAAGCGTGCGTAGCCCGCGCCGCGCTCGCGCCGCAGCAGGGCAAAGCAGTCTGTCAGGAGCGTTCCGTAGCGCTCATCGCGCAGATAGTCCGGCGTTTCCACCCGATAGCGCACGAGCGCGAGCATCTGCCGCTCGGGTGCGTGTGCCTCGTCCTCGGGGAGCATCGCCTCCGCCCGCGCAAGCGCGGCGAGCGCCTCGTCCCGCCGCCCCAGCGCCTCGCAGCAGACGGCGAGCTTGTGCAGTGCCAACGCATCCGGCTTCTCCAGCGCGGCAAAGTAGGCATACGCCGCCGCAAAGTCGCCGCACTCGATCTTTGTCGCCGCTTCGTTGTAGCGGATCGTCGAGAGGATATCCTGATCGCCGAGCGCTAAAGCGAGCCGCTGCGCGACCGCGTAGTGCTGGCGCATCCGCTCTAAGTCGCCCGAATCGGAGCAGCAGTTGCCGAGATACACGCGGCAGTTCATCATGATGTGGGCATATCCCTCCGCGGCGGCGGCATCATAGGCGGCGCGCAGCGCCTCGGTCGCGGCGGCATAGCGCCCCCGCGCGTAAAGATACGCGCCCTGCCACAGGCGGATCACCGCGGCGGGATAGAGAAGCGCCGCCTCCTCGTGCCGCCCCTCCAGCACGCGCTGAAGCGCGAGCTGGCGCTGGTCCAGAAACGGAACAAATTCCGTGTCCAGTGGATGCCGTTCCCCGTCTTTTTTGCAGGAAAAAGCGCGCAGAAGAAGGTAATCCGCCGCGCAGGGACTGCAAAGGAGCGTACTCTCCTGCGCGCGCAGGCGGGCGAACGCGGCGTCGAACGCCGAGGCGTCCCCGGAAAAGAGCGCCTCCATGCACGCTTCTGTCTGCGCGTGCAGCGCGCCGTCCTCGTCATTTGTCCACGAAAGTCCCAGCCGCGCAAGCAGCAGCGCGAGAATTTCCTCCGATGCCGCCGCTTTTCCCTGCTCGATCTTGGAAAGATATGACGTGCCGCAGATCCCGCGGCACAATCCCTCCTGGCTCCACGCGTGAGCAAGGCGCTCGCGCCGGATCAGAAGCCCCGCAATGCTCATCGCCCTTCCCCCCTTTTTTCTCTCAGTATAGCATATCGTGCCGGAGCGGAACAGGCTTATTTTTCCCGCATGCTCCGCAGTCCAGTCTGCTTTTTTTGCAGCAGTCCAGTTCGGTGCGCGCGAGGGTGTGAAAACGCAAAATCTCTTGCTTTTTTAACCAAGAATGATATAATTATACCAGCATTATTTGGATGCTTTATACGAGAGATTAGAGAAATACAAAGGAGGATTTCCACATGCCCGTTAATCTGAAAGGCCGTTCTTTCCTCACGCTGAAGGACTTCACCCCCGATGAGATCCGCTATATGCTGAATCTCGCCGCCGACTTGAAGGCGAAAAAGCGCGCCGGTATCCGCGGCGATCTGCTCGCCGGCAAGAACATCGTGCTGCTGTTTGAAAAGACCTCCACCCGTACGCGCTGCGCCTTTGAGGTTGCAGCCTACGACGAAGGCGCAAGCGTCACCTTCCTCGATTCCAAGTCTTCCCAGATGGGCAAGAAGGAAACGATGGTCGACACCGCCAAGGTCCTCGGCCGCTTCTATGACGGCATTGAGTACCGCGGCTACGACCAGAAGGTCGTCGAGGGCCTGGCTGCCAACGCGGGCGTTCCCGTGTGGAACGGCCTGACCGACGTTGACCACCCGACGCAGGCGCTCGCTGACATTCTCACCCTCATGGAAAACACCAAGAAGCCGCTGAGCAAGTGCAAGCTCGTCTTCTGCGGTGATACGCGCAACAACGTTGCCTACTGCCTGATGTACATCTGCGCCAAGCTCGGCATCCACTATGTCGGCTGGGGCCCGAAGGAGCTCGCTCCCGCCGCTGACGTTGTGGCCTACTGCCGCGAGGTCGGCAAGGAGACCGGCGCCATCGTCGAGTACGGCGAGGACAAGGAACTGCTCAAGGGCGCCGACGCGCTCTACACCGACATCTGGGCCTCCATGGGCGAAGAGGACAAGATCCCCGAGCGCGTCAAGCTGCTCACGCCCTACAAGGTCACGGGCGAGGTGCTCAAGGCCACCGAGAACCCCGACTGCATCTTCCTGCACTGCCTGCCCTCCTTCCACGACTTCGACACCACCATGGCCGCTTCCCAGATGGAGCTCGGCTATGACATCCGCGAGGTCACGGACGAGGTCTTCCTCTCCCCCAACTCCAAGGTCTTCGACGAGGCTGAGAACCGTATGCACACCATCAAGGCCGTCATGGTCGCCACCATCGGCAACGTGTAAGCATTCTGATAAAAAAGCGCCGGAGCAGCTGCTCCGGCGCTTTTCTTCTCTTTACGGCAGGAAAATGCATGAACGGACAAAAGAAGAGAGAGGCGGACGCATCCGCCTCTCTTCCTTTTTCATTTGCAATACTGTGAAAGCTCGCTGTGCAGCGTGCGCGCCTCGCTCTCGCCGCGGGCAATGATCGCCACGGAATCGTTGCCCGAAATGCACCCGAGCATCTGCGGCAGGCGCATCGCGTCGATGGCGGCTCCCGCCGCGTCGGCAAGGCCGGGCAGCGTTTTGAGCAGCACCACGATGCCCGCATGGTCCACGCTGACGCTGCATTCATTCAAAATGACCTGCAAGCGCTTGGCATTGTCAATGTGATCCGCCTTGCCGGATATGGCATAGCGGCTGCGTCCGCCGCCGAGCGGCTCTTTGTAGAGGTAGAGCTCCTTGATATCACGCGAAACGGTCGTCTGCTTGCTTTGGATGCCGCATTCGGCCAGACGCGTGATCAGCTCCTCCTGTGTTCCAATGTCGTACTTTTCGATCAATTCCAGAATCTTCTGCTGTCGCTTGCTCTTCAATCTTCTCTCCCCCTATCCCCTTGATTTGCGTGCGGCGCAGGGCGGCGGGAACGCTTCCCGCCCCGGAAGGTGACTTCTTCTGGAGTTCCTTTTACAGATCGTCGCGGTTGACTGGGCAGGACATGCAGCGCGGGCCGCCGCGGCCACGGGAAAGCTCCGCGGACGGGATGGTGATCACGTCGATGCCCTTCCTGTCGAGCAGCTCGTTGGTCACATAGTTGCGGTCATAGGTGATGACGCGGCCCGGCGCGATGCATAGCGTGTTCGAGCCGTCGTTCCACTGCTCGCGCTGCGCGGCCAGCAGGTCGCCGCCGCCGCAGCGGATGAGGTCGACCGCGGGGAGCTTGAGCTCGAGGGCGAGGATGTCCTTGAGTTCTTCCTTGAGCGCGCGGAACTTGAGCTCGCCGTGCTCGTCGAGCATCATCTCGTAAACGCTCAGCGGGCCCTCGATCTCGGGATGGATGGTGAACTTATCATAGTCGACCATCGTAAAGACGGTGTCGAGATGCATGAACGCGCGCGTCTCGGGAATGTCGAAGGCAAGGACCTTCTTAAAGCCGGAATTTTGCAGGAGGTTGCGCGCAAAGGTCTCCGCGCCGGAAACGGTCGTGCGCTGGGACAGGCCGACGGCCACGATGTCCTTGGAGAGCACGAGCACGTCGCCGCCCTCGATGGAATAGCTGTCGGAGAGGTCGTACCACTGCTTGTTCTCCGCGGTGGCAAAATCGCGGTTGTAGAGGTACATGTACTTCAGCAGCAGGCTCTCGCGCTTGCGCGCGGGGGTGTGCATTCTGTGGATGTTGATGCCCTCGCCCACGCAGGCGCCCGGGTCGCGGGTGAAGTAGAGGTTGGGCATGGGGTCGGAAACGAAGGGGTAATCATCGTCGACCAGATCCATGAGGGAGGTGGCCTCCTTGGTGGCGACCTCGCTGCGCTTGATGCCGGCGATCAGCTCGGTGACCATCTCCTTCGGCGGCATATCGAGAAGATAGCTCGTCATGGACGCGCGCAGGCCCTTGGCGTGGATCTTGCTGATGTTGAGGAAATCGTTCACCAGCTGGATCTGGCGAACGGGGTCGGCGATGGCCTTGGCGACCTCGTCAACATAGTAGACGACTTCGACGCCGTTCTCACGCAGAACGCGGGCAAAATTGTCGTGCTCTTCCTGTGCGATCTTGAGGTAGGGCACATCGTCAAACAGCAGACGCTCGAGCGTAGCGGGCGTGAGTGCTTCCAGCTCCCTGCCGGGGCGGTGCAGCAGCACCTTGTTGAGCTTTCCGATCTCGGAAAAGTTGTGGATGCCTGGATACATGGTAGTGCTCCCTTCCCGGAGCGCCGGCGGTTCTCTCATTTCCCGCCCGAACGCTCCCGTCATAATTGATTCCCTGCGCCGCTGCCGCGTACAGCCCGAGCGCAGCGTTGGTGTTTTCTAACTTCTGGCAACAGTATAATACTTTATTATAGTGTTGTGATGTATCAGTATTGTTGGCATTTTGTGTGCCAGTCACTCGTCCAGCTCTTCTTTTAGCGCTTTGCGCAATACGTCCATTCCCTGCGCCAGACGCTCCTCCGATTCATAGGAATAATTGATGCGGATATGGTCGCGTCCGCCGTTTTTATAGGGGTAAAAGACGTGGCCGGGGATGAGCGTGACTCCCATGTTGTAGGCCCTGCTGATAAAGTGCTTGCTGTCCACCCCGTCCGGCAGCCTGCACCAGACGTAGACGCCGCCGAGCGGCTTATCATACTGCACGCCCAGCGCCTTAAGCTCGTCGAGCTTGCGGCAGACGAGGTCGCGCTTGCGGCGGTAATTCTCGCGAAAGGCGGCAAGCGAGCTATAGTAGCTGCCGTCGTCAAGATACATGCCGAGGAGCTTTTGCGTCAGCCAGTCCGAGGCCATCAATCGCACGGAGACAAGATAGCTCATCGCGCGGATAAAATCGCGGTTGCCCGTGACAAAGGCAAGGCTCAGCCCCGGAACGAATGTGAGCGAGAAGGAATAGATGTAAATGACGTTGCCCATCGTGTCGAAGGCCTTGATCGGCGGGAGCTTTTCCCCCTCGTAGGCAAGCTCGCTCGCCGCGTCCTCCTCCACGATCGGAATGCGGTAGCGGTTGGAAAGCTCGACGAGCTTTTTGCGCCGCTCGATCGACAGAATGCGTCCCGTGGGGTCGTGATAGCTCGAATTGACGAAGATGAGGCTCGGCCTTGCATGCGCGAGCAGGTTTTCAAGCACCGTGCAGTCCATGCCGTTTTCATCCACCGGCACGGTAAGGATCTTTGCGCCGGCAAGCTCCATCACGCGGTACATATCGGGGTGCACGGGCTCTTCCATCACCACGCTGTCGCCGGGGTTGACAAGGAGGGTGACGATAAAATCGAGCGCCTGGTTCGTTTCCGCCAGCACCTGAATTTCGCCCGAGGACGCCTTCACACCCTTGGTTGCAAGGAAGGATACGAGCTTCTGCCGCAGGGAACGGTCGCCCTTGTAGGGGCTGAAAAAGTACTGGCACGGGCCGCTGCCCGTGACGAGCGCGGCAATATCCCGCGCCACACGCTCGGGCGAAAAGACCTCGCGCGAGGCGATGCCGCTGCCGAGGGAATAGTGGCTCTCGTCCGTAAAGCGCTGAAAAAGATCGTCAAAGGTCTTTTCCATGTCGAGGTATTTGTCTGCCACGGCGCCGATCCAGTTCACGCGCCCCGCGAGCGGGGGCGCGCCGTCGCCCTTGCTCTCCTGCATTTCCTCCGTATCGGTCACGACATAGCCCACGCCCTGGCGCGACTCGATCCACGCGTCGCTTTTGAGCTCGCTGTAGGCCTTGACGACGGTATTGCGGTGCACATCCAATATCTGCGCGAGGGCGCGCTCGCTCGGCAGCGTGCCGCCTCTCGGCAGCGCGCCGCTGATGATCTGCGCTTTGATCTGATCCGCGATCTGCAAATAGACCGGCACCTTCGCGTCCTTATCGATCCTGATCGTCATGGGGCATCTGTTCCTTTCTGCGGCGGCCGGACGCTTTCGCCGGCGCTGGGTCTGTGTGCTACCGCAGCCTTCCCTGTTTTTTCACATTTTACCACAAGCCAAGGGTATTTGTACAGTCATTTTTGTGCATCTGTTCTATTCGGCAAAATAAAAAAACGGAGAGCGTCCTTCTGGACGCCCTCCGGCTTTTCTGCTGGACCTTCGAGCAGAAGCAAATCTCCGCTTTTGCTCTCAGAACATCAGGTGTGCGATGGGGCAGACGATGAGCAGGCTGATGATGGTGCGCTCAAGGAAGATCACGAACAGCTCCCAGATGTTGAGAGGAAGCTTGGAGCCGAGGATCAGACCGCCGACCTCAGAGAGGTAGAGGACCTGCGTGACAGAAACGACAGCGACGATGAATCTGGCCATCTCGCTGGTGCACTCCGCGATCAGGATGGCGGGGGTGAGCATGTCGGTGAAGCCGACGATCATCGTGGAGGCAACAGCATTCGCTTCGGGGACCTGCAGCAGCTGGAGCAGGGGACGGAACGGGATGCCGAACCACTCAAAGATGGGGGTGTAGTTGGCAAGCATGAGGGCGATGGTGCCGATGGCCATGACGGAGGGCAGAACGCCGAACCACATGCTGCAGGCGTTCTTGGCGCCGCTCTTGAAGAACTGGCCGATGCCGCCAAACTCGGAAACGCGCTTCATGGCGAGGTCCATGCCGTACTCGACGTTGCTCTTGTAGCCCTCGGGGAGGGTGTCAGGAGCGGCCTTGCCTTCGACTAAGTACGTGTTGGGCTTTTTGCGCAGGGGATAGAGATACGGGCACACGATCGCGCAGACGATACCGACGAAGCAGACGATCAGGTAGTAGATGCCGAACTTATCGAGCATACCGACCGTATCGAGAACGACGAGGGTAAAGGTGATGGAAACGGCGGAGAACAGCGTCGCGATGATGCTCGCTTCCTTGGCGGAGTAATAGCCGCCTTCATACTGGTTGCAGGTGAGCATAACGCCGAGCGTACCGTCGCCGATCCAGGAGGTGATGCAGTCGACCGCAGCACGGCCGGGAACCTTGAAGAGGGGACGCATGACACGGGTGAGCAGCGCGCCGACGAATTCGAGCAGGCCGAAGTCGAGCAGCAGCGGCAGCAGCAGCGCCGCGATGACGAAGATGATAACGAGCGTGGTGAGCAGGTCATAGAGGACAAAACCGCCCTGACCGCCGCCGGTGATCATACCGATGAGACCCACGCCGTCCTCGCCAACGCCAAGATAGGTGAGCCACACGAAGATGACCGCGAGCACGCGGAGCACGACCCAGATGGGCTTGCAGGCGAAGCATTCTTTCATGATGTCGCTATTCATAATGAATTTGGGTTTTGCCAGCGCGATGACCGACATCACCGCGGAAACGGTGAGGATCAGCACGCACAGCAGCGGCAGGAAGCCGCCGATGGCGCCCGAGATGATATCGGCAATGATCTTGACCACGACGGTCCAGTCGCCGTCAGCATTTTTCACCGGGATCATAAACAGGATGATACCAGTGATCGACGGGATGATGAATAGAGCTTTCAGTTTCGCGTTACTTTTGGTTTCCATTCTCTCTCCTCCTTCATATTTGAGTCTATCCGGCTGGCCTGTCCTCTCGTGCCGGCTGCCGAATAAGCTACTCTTAACACATACTTTAACCTATTTTATGGACAACGCAAGTACCAGTAAGACCCTCGATTTGTATACCAGTAATAAAATTCTCCATTTCGTCATCTGCTTTTTTGTAGAACTTTACTGCTATTTGCGTTTTCTTTACGCTTTCTGCCGTCCCAATTGCGAAAAAGATGAGTCGAGGGCGCGTGACCGCGCCCTCTTTTCTCTCTTTTCACGATTGCAAGTTCTCAAGCTCCGACTTGCCGATCGCCATGCGTTTCCACTCTTCCGGCAGTCCCGGCGCGATCATCGGAAAGAGGTTTTCCGTGTCCGACGTCGGCTGAATGTTGTAAGTGCCGTACTTGTTGACAAGATCGGCGCAGTCGCCGGGCTGGCCAAAGCGCGCTTTGAGCATCGGCGTCATGTCGTGCGGAAGTCCCATGTCCTTGCGTTTCATTGTAAAGATCACCTCCGGACGTAGTATGTCCGGAGGCGGTCGTTCTCTTGCGTTTTCTTATGCGCGCAGCGACTTGGGATACACGCCCGCGTCGTGCAGCTTCTTCAGCTCGCGCTGCACCATTTCCTTATCCTCGTGGTAGGTCATGCCGAACCAGCGCGCGCTCGATCTCAGCACGGAGACGGTGAGCTCGCCGCGGTCGATGAGCTGACCGATCAGGCTCGGCAGCAGGCACTCTTTCTTGAGCTCGCCGTCCGGCAGCGCGCGGAGGAAGTCCTTGAAGTACTCGTCGAGCTTTTCAAAGAGCCAGGGCGTAAAGCCCCAGAAGTTCATCGAAACCGGCGTTTCGGGCGCGTAGACCGGGCCGTCGCCGTTTTCCTGAATATCGCGGATCTTGCCATCGCCGCAGGGCTTTAAGTGGAACGTCTCCACCACGCGGTCGAGCATCCCCTGCTCGTTCACATGGCACACGCCGCGCGTGACCGTGCCGTGCTCGCTCACGGTGTTGCAAAGGTCGTAGCCGACCATCGTGCCCTCGCCCGTCTCGGCGAGCTTGGAAAGCTCTTTGTAGATCGTCCTGAACGCGTCCACGCCGTAGTAGTCGTCTGCGTTGATGACGACGAACGGCTCGCTCACGCACTCCCGCGCGCAGAGCAGCGCGTGCACCGTGCCGAAGGGCTTGACGCGCTCCTCAGGCACCTTGTAAAAGGCGGGAACGCTCGAAAAATCCTGATAGGCGTAGCACACCTCGACCTTCTCGCCCTCCGCCGTTTTGCGCTCTGCAAGGCGTCTGCCGACCAGGTCCTCCATCAAATCGCGCATCTCGGGCTTGATGATGAAGACCACCTTCGTAAAGCCCGCGCGCAGCGCGTCGAAAACGGAATATTCCATCAGGATCTCCCCGTTCGGGCCGATCCCGTCCACCTGCTTGCTGCCGCCGTAGCGCGAGCCCATGCCCGCCGCCATAATGACCAGCGCTGCCTTCATAATGATAAAACTCCTCTCGATCTTCTCTGATGTGTTCAAAGGGATACTGCTTCCCTTCATCATAGCCCATCCCGCGGGGCATTGCAACCTTCTTTTCCTCTCTTGTCTTTTGCCGCAAAGCTGATATACTGAGATTTACATTCCGCTGCGAGGTGTTTTTTTATGGGCACGTTCCTTCACGCCGTCGCGTCCGTCACCCTCATCCTGCTGCTGACGGCCACGGGCTACTTCTGCGCGCGCATGGGCTGGATGAGCCCGCAGGTCAAGCGCTTTCTCAGCAAATTTACAATGTCTGTCGCCATCCCCTGTATGTGCGTCTACGGGCTGACGAAGAATCTCACGCGCGAAATGCTCGCGCTCTCGCCGGGCTTTCTGCTCGTTCCCTTCCTCTCTACGCTCGGCGCGTTCCTGCTCTCACTGCTCGCAGGCAGACTCTTAAAGCTGCCGCGCAGGAAGCTCGGCGTCTTTATGATGATGTGTGCGGTATCGAACGCCATCTTCATCGGCCTTCCGATGTGCACCGAGCTCTTCGGCGAGATCTGCACGCCCTATGTCATGCTCTACTATCTTGTCAACACGAGCTTTGTCCAGCTCGTGGGGCTCTCGCTCGTGCGCTGGTCGGGCGACGGCGGCGGCTTCGACTGCCGAATGCTCAAAAAGTTTCTGACCACGCCCGCCGTCATCGGTGTTCTTCTGAGCTTTGTGCTCGTCTTTACGGGCGTTTCCCTCCCGCCGCTCGTGATGAGCTACTGCAAGTACATGAATAACCTCGTCACGCCGCTCGCCCTGCTGCTCACGGGCTATATCATCTACGAGATCGGGCTGAAAAATCTCCGCCTTGACCGCGACCTTGCCATCGTGATGATCTTTCGCTTCCTGCTCGTGCCGGCATCGTCGTTCGCGCTGTGCGCGCTGCTCGGCATTGAGGGCCTTGCGCGCAGCGTGCTGCTCGTGGAGACGGCCATGCCCGTCGTAACGCAGACGGTCGTTGCCGCCGCAGACTACGGCGCGGACGAGCAGTTTGCCGCGCAGGGCGCGGCGCTGTCCACGCTCGCGTGCTTTGTCGTCATCCCCGCACTGATGCTGATCCTATAAAAGATCCCCGCGCTCGGCGCGGGGATCTTTTATTTCAATTACCGAGCAGCGCGGACAAACCGCCGGTCCGGAGCTCGTCTTTGTAGTAGTTGAGCTCATCGCCGATGAGCTCGTCGAGCACGCGCATACCCAGCACCTCGACCGGAGCCTTGTCGTCCGTCAGGATGCAGTTGCCACCCTCATAGGGCGTTAGCTTTCCGTATACCGTGCGCATCATGTCGGCGTAGCCGCTGTCCTTGAGGTTCGCGATGCTGCGCAGGAACGTCTCCTCCCAGTCGCCTGAGTTCGTGCAGAAGACCTCGGTGTTCGTGTTGCCCTTCACAGGCGCGGTGACGGTGTATTTAAAAACACTCGCCATCGTGTCGCAGAGGTATTCGTTGATGGAGCCGTTCTCCGCGGACGTCATATTGAGGTTCACGACCATCACGCCGTTCGGCTTCAAATGAGAGCGCACCTCGTTGAAAAACTCGACACTCGAGAGCTGGAACGGGATGGTGATATCCTGATAGGCATCGACCATGATGACGTCGAACTTTTCCTCACTTGCGGCCAAATACGCGCGCCCGTCCTCGACCGCGACGGTCACGCTGTCAGGAAGTCCGAAGTAGTCCGTCGCGATGTCGGCGATCTTTTTGTCGATCTCCGCGCCCTGCACGCTCGCGCCGGGGAAATAGCGCGTGCAGTAGCTCGCATACGTGCCAGAGCCCATACCGAGGATCATGACGCTGCGGCCCTCGTTGTCTGTGCCGTCCATGCCCGCCATGCAGGGCGCGGCGAGCGCGTAGTCATAATACATCCCCGTCAGCGCGTTGCCCTTGACCTGCACGCTCTGCACGCCGAAGAGCACGTTCGTCGAGAGCGTCGTGCGTTTCGTGTCGTCCTGCACCTGCAAATAGTTGTAGATGGACTCATCCTCGAGCGCGAGGTCGTTCTCCCAGAAGGCGAAGCTGTAGCCCGGCAGTGCGAAGCACAGGCCGATAATTAAGAGGACAGAGACGATCCCCGGCACGCTCTTTTTCTTCTCGAACATGAAGTACGCGATGCCGATGGCCGCGATGATAAGCCTGCGGTAGAGCTTGTCGGGCGTCGCGCTCTTGTCGGCGAGCTTGCCGCCCCAGACATTGCCGATCGCCATCGCGATCATAATGACGCCGATGATAACGGTCCACACGATCTGCGACGAGCTGAAGTACGGGGCCATGAGCCTGCTCGCACCGAGCTCGACCGCCATGACGGACATACCGGCAAAAAATTCGGTCAGGTATAAAAAGTATTTGCTGCGGATGAGTTTATTTTCCATGCAGGACCTCCCTGTCGTTTCGTTCACGCCGTTTTCGGCGCGTTTGGAATGATTATAACATACCTTGACCGCTTTGCAAAATGTTTTGCCGCGTATTCCTTGTGAGCGCTCATATTCCCCTTCTGCACGCATATAGATGGAGCAACATGAGTCAGGAGTGTGCTTCATGAAGGGAAACATGGAAGAACGAGCCCGCACGCTTGCGGCTTACATCATCGAGAACCGCGCCACCGTGCGCGCCGCGGCGAAGAGGTACGGCGTGAGCAAATCCACCGTGCACAAGGACTTGCAGGACCGCCTGCCCCAATTCGACCGTTGTCTTTACCTTCAGGTGAAAGAGGTGCTGGACGAGAACAAGGCCCAGCGCCACATCCGCGGCGGCCTCGCGACGCGAAAAAAATATAAAGGTGTGTGAAACTTTTTTCGCGTTTTTCCGTCTAAGAGAAGGGTATTCCATACTGGCGGCAAAATTTCTCTTGCATGATACCGCCGCGCAGGGTACAATACCGTTATTGTAAACCGAAAGAAAAAAGATCGGAGCGACGAGATGAGAAGACAGGACTATTACGAGCCAAGCACCGGCTGCGAAAGCGAGCCGCGCCGCAGGCCGAAGAAAAAGAAAAAACGCACAAATCGCGGTGAGCGCGCGGCGGTCACGCTTTTGTCGCTGCTCTTTCTGGTCGTGGCCGCCGCGGCGGTGGTCAAGTACGTCGTGCGCGCGCCCGAGCCGGACGCCGGCAAGGAGGATAAGAAGACCGAGCAGGACAGCGCGCAGCAGGAAGGCGGCGACGGCATCGAGACGATCGCAAACGGCAAAGAGCGCAAAAAATACTGCTACACCATCCTCCTCTCCGGCGTGGACAACGACGCCGGCGGCAGCGATACGAACATGCTCATGCGCTTTGACGCGGAGAACGACGCGATCGACATCGTCAGCCTCCCGCGCGACTCGCTGATGAGCAACGGCCACAAGCTCAACTATGCCTACAACAACGGCGGCACCGACATGCTGCGCAGCGAGATCGAAGACCTTCTGGGCGTACCCGTGGACTTCTACGTTTCCGTCAACCTAAAGGGCTTTGTCGCGCTGATCGACCAGATCGGCGGCATTGAGTTCGACGTGCCCTGCGACATGGACTACGACGACCCCTATCAGGACCTGCACATCCACTTCAAGGCAGGATTGCAGAAGCTTAACGGCCAGCAGGCCATGGAGGTCGTGCGCTTCCGCCACAACAACGACAACACCGGCTACGGCGGGCGGCAGGATCTTGGACGCATCGAAACGCAGCAGGCCTTTTTGAAGGCCGTTGCGCAGAAGCTCATGAAGATCGAAAACCTGCCCGCGATGGCCGAGACCTTCCTCAAGTATGTCAAGACCGACCTGACGCTCGGCAACCTCGTCTGGCTCGCCAACGAGGCGCTCTCCATGGGCGGCATGGATGCCATCCACTTTGCCACCCTCCCCGGCGACGGCTCGGGCTGGTATAAGGGCATGTCGGTCTACGCGCTCGACCGCGAGCAGGTACTCGAGATGACCAATTCCATGCTCAACCCCTACGTCGCGCCGCTCACGGCGGACGAGCAGAACGTCCTCGTCCCGTAAGCGCGCCGCGGCCTCATCTGCAAGAAAGAGAGAAAACGCTATGAAGTTCCGCTTTGCGCTGCTCCTTGCGGCGCTCACGCTCGTTTTGAGCGTCAACGCCCTCGCAAACAGCGACGGCGAAGCCTCTACCGCACCCGCCGCGCCCGCGCTGACCGAAGCCGCGGGCGGCAGCGCCGATCCCTTTGTCCCCCTTCGCAGCTACGACGGGCGCTTCACCGACGTAAAAAGCGGCGACTGGTTCGCCCCCGCCGTCGTCTCGGCCTATGAATACGGCCTTCTCAGCGGGCGCGGGGAGAAGACCTTCTCCCCCGCCGGCAGCGTGACGATCGCCGAGATGCTGACCATCGCCGCGCGCCTGCGCGCCATTTACACGACGGGAAGCGAGGAGGTCATCCCCGCAGCCTCGCCCGGCAAGAGCTGGTACCAGCCCTATGTCGACTATCTCAAGGCCGAGCAGCTCCTCGATACGAGCTTTGAAGGCTCCTACCTCCTGCCCGCCTCGCGCGCGCAGATGGCGGGTATCTTTGCCTTTGCCCTGCCCTCGGAGTGGTACGAGGAGCCGAACGCCGCGCTTGTCACCACCGCCTACGCAAGCGGCGATTTTATCGCCGACGTGACGCTCAAAACGCCCTACCGCAGCGAGATACTGATGATGTACCGCCGGGGCCTGCTCTCCGGCATGGACGCTGCGGGCAGCTTCTGCCCCGATCGCAGCGTCAGCCGCGCGGAGATCGCCGCGCTCTTAACGCGTGTCGTCGAGCCGGAAGCGCGCCTGACGCTCACCTGGAAGGTCTTGCCCTACCACTCCGCCAAGGGCGCGACGCTTGCAGGCCTTGTGAAAGCCCCGCAGGGGACGGCGCTGCCCGCGAGCGCAAAGGACACCGCCGCCATCGATTCTCTCGTGCGCAATATGCTCGCGCGCGGCGAGCACAGCATCACGCTCCGCTATCCCAAGGCGCTCTCTTCCTCCGCCGCGACCGCGCTGACACAGGCCTTCACCTCCTGCGTGAAGACCTACTGCGAGCAGATGTACAACTCTGTTTCCTGCAAGTCTTACTCCTCGGGCAAGGTGCAGCTCACCTTCTCCTTCACCGCCCGCTCGGACGCGCAGCTGGAAACCTGCCGCGAGCAGGCGCTCGCCGCCGCCATCCGCGTGCACGACTCCCTCTGGGAGAGCGGCCAGCTGAGCTACGGCATGACGGAGTATGAGATCGCGCGCATTTACTACCAGTGGCTGTGTGAAAACTGCCGCTATGACGACGCGGCGCGCGACGATTCTCTCAGTCATCTCGCCTGCGGCGCGCTCGTCGACGGGCTTGCCGTCTGCGACGGCTACACGGGCGCGTACAACCTCCTTTTGAAGCTCGAGGGCATTGAGTGCACCGCCCTTTTCAACGACAGCCACATCTGGACCGTCGCCACGCTCGACGGCCGCAGCTATCACATCGACGTCACCTGGGGCGACCAGTACGGCCGCACGGATCTGCGCTACTTCGGCATGAGCGCCGAGCAGTCGCGCAAATACCACCCGTGGACGGAAAAATAAGCAGAAAGAAGAGCCTTCTCAAGGGAAGGCTCTTCTTTTTTCATATCGTGAACGTCTCGCCCTCGCGCGTGATGCGCGCGATCGCGTCCTTCTGCGCGGGATGGGCGGCGATGTAACGGTCGATGACCTCGTACTTTTTCCACATGTGCATGGGGAAGACGTGCCGCACCCTGATCTGCCTCATCAGCTCTTCGATGCCAAGCCCCTCGCTCTCCTCGCCGAGTCTCGGGTCGAGCGGCGCCATCGCCGCTGTGATCTCGGGCGCGATGGCGTTGTCCGTCGCCTCGTTTTCGACCGCCGATGCGAGCTTTTCGATCGCCGTGCGGTAATGGGCGGCCATATTGCTGCAGTAAGCCTCGCCCTCGCTCTTCCAGTCCCACCAGTTGAGGTCGCCCCCGTGGTAGACCATCTTCCCCTCGCAGCGCAGAAGATACGCATTGCCGATGTCCGTCGACTTGACGGCGCGGATGCTCAAGTCCTCGCCCGCGGCTTCCGTGAGCAGGATGCTGTCGGGCCGCAGGACGGTCGTGCGGGCAAAGGCAGCGTCAGAAATGTTGAGCCACTGGCGCTTGCGCTCGGTGAGGCGCGTGTCGCGCGAGACGAAAAAGCGCGTGTCGGGATACTTTTCCAGAAGAGTAAACACCTTCGCGTCAAAATGATCCTCGTGGCTGTGGCTCGAAAAGACGAGCAGGGGCTTATCGCCGCTTAGTTCCGGCAGCGCGCCGGTGTAGTCCGGCTCGTAGGTATAATCAAACAGCGTGTAGAACTTGTCCCACTCGACAAGAAATGCGCTGTGGGCGATGAAGGTGACGTTCATGTGTTTCTCCTTTCGCGCGTGGGATGCGGCTTTGCGCGTAGGATTATAACAGACGCGAGGGCGCAACGCAAGGGAAAGGCTTTTCAAACGCGCGCGGTTGTGGTAAAATATTTGCAATTTTAACAGCGAATGCTGTATCTTCGCAGAAAGGAGCCGCGCGATGCTGAAAAAAGCCTATGTCGAGATCACGAACTGCTGCAATCTCGCCTGCTCCTTCTGCCCCAAGACGCGGCGTGCGCCGCGCACGATGAGCGCGCAGGAATTTGATCTCGTTCTCTCGCGCCTCGAAGGGTATGTGCAGTACGTTTACCTGCACGTGATGGGCGAGCCGCTGCTGCACCCCGAGCTTTCCTCTCTTTTCGCCCTCGCGGGCGCGCGCGGCATGAAGGTGTGCATCACGACGAACGGCACGCTGCTCCAAAAGCGTTCCGACGAGCTGCTTGCCGCCGAGAGCCTGCACAAGATCAGCGTCTCGCTCCACAGCTTTGAGGGCAACGACGGCGCGGACGAGCAGGAGCTTGCCTATCTTGAGCAGGTCTGGGACTTTGCGGAGAAGGCCGCGCAAAAGGGCGTCATTGTGGCGCTGCGCCTCTGGAACGACGGCGGCGCGGACGCGCGCAACGGCGAAATCCTCGACTTTCTGCGCGCTCGCACGGGAAATGACTGGCCCGAAATGCGCAGCGGCAGCTTCCTCCTGCGCGACCAGCTCTATTTAGAGCGCGCGGGCAAATTCGAATGGCCCGACCTTTCGGCAAATGAATCCGGCGCGCAGTTCTGCTACGGCCTGCGCGACCAGCTCGGGATACTTGCCGACGGTACCGTGGTACCCTGCTGCCTCGACCACGAGGGCGACATCCCGCTGGGAAATCTCTTTACCCAGCCGCTTTCGGAAATCCTCGAAAGTCCGCGCGCGTGTGCGCTGCGCGAGGGCTTCTCGCAGCGAAGACCCGCCGAAGAGCTATGCCGCCGCTGCGGTTTTGCCGCGCGCTTCAATAAATGATATGATGACAGAACACTGGGAAAATTTAAATGCTCTGACCGCGCCGCTGCTCACGTGGTATGACTTGAACAGCCGCACACTGCCGTGGCGCAGCGTCGTCACGCCGTACCGCACATGGGTCTCGGAGATCATGCTCCAGCAGACGCGCGTCGGCGCGGTCATCCCCTACTTTGAGCGCTTTATGGAAGAGCTTCCTGACGTTTCCGCGCTCGCGGCGGTTTCCGAGGAGCGGCTCTTCAAGCTCTGGGAGGGGCTTGGCTATTACTCGCGGGCAAGGAACCTCCAGAAGGCGGCGAAGATCGTCGTTTCCGACTTTGGCGGCGCGCTGCCGCAGTCGTATCATGCGCTTTTGTCGCTCCCCGGCATCGGCGAATACACCGCCGCCGCCATCGCGTCCATCAACTTTTCCGAGCCGGTCGCGGCGGTGGACGGCAATCTCCTGCGCGTCGCCGCGCGCGTGAGCGGCTGCGGCGAGGACATCATGGATACCAAGGTGCGCCGTCTTTTCCGCCAAAGGCTCGACGCGGCCATCGACGCAAACCGTCCCGGCGCGTACAATCAGGCAATGATGGATCTCGGCGCGACGGTGTGCCTGCCGAACGGCGCGCCGAAGTGCGAGATCTGCCCCGCGCGAATGATGTGCGAGGCGTACAAAAACGGCCTCACCGAAGTTCTTCCTGTGCGCGCGAAGAAAAAATCGCGCAGGGTCGAGGAGCGCACGGTGCTGCTGCTCTTTCAGGATGGCAGAATCGCGCTGCGAAAGCGGCCGGACACGGGGCTTCTTGCAGGTCTCTGGGAATACCCGAACCTCCCCGAGAGCCTTGACGAGGCGGGCGCTCTGCTCGCGCTCGCGCAGCTGGGGCTTTCGGCTGAATCCATTATCCCCGCCGGCAGCGCCAGGCACATCTTCACCCATATCGAATGGGACATGAAGGGATATTTTGTCGAGGTCTCCGGCGAAAACGACGATCTCATCTGGGCGGACGCTGATGCGTTCGACGCGCTCGCGCTGCCCACGGCATTCAAAAAATACACCGCGCTCGTTCGCGCGCGGCTTTAAGAGAGGGAGAACAACGACCATGGCACAGCTTTATTTCAAGTATGGCGCAATGGGCTCGAGCAAGACCGCCAACGCGCTGATGACGCGCTTCAACTACGAAGAGCGCGGACAGAAAACGCTGCTCTGCAAGCCCCAGCTCGACACGCGCGACGGCGACCACATGGTACACTCGCGCATCGGCCTTGAGTACCCCTGCGCCTACTTCCACGAGATGCGCGCAATGAGCGAGGAAGAACTCAAGGGAAACGCCTGCATCATCGTCGATGAGGCGCAGTTCCTCACGAAGGAGGAAGTGCTCTACCTCGTCCACCTCGTTGACGACTGCGGCATCCCCGTCATCTGCTACGGGCTGCGCGCGGACTTCAAGGGCGATCTCTTCCCCGGCAGCTATGAGCTGCTCGTCATGGCAGACAAGCTTGAAGAGGTCAAGACCATCTGCTGGTGCGGCAAGAAGGCCGCCTTCAACGCCCGCTTTGATGAAAACGGCCGCGTCGTCAAGCAGGGCGCGCAGGTCGTCATCGGCGCGAACGACCAGTACATCGGCCTCTGCCGCAAGCACTGGATGCTCGGCGACCTCGGCCCCGACTTCAACGGTCAGGGCACGGGCGACTGATGCGCTGCGAGATCTGCCCCCGCCGCTGCGGCGCGGAGCGCACGGGGGAATTATCGG
>Ga0129314_1000687_pt1 | contig 32244 bp, 28 predicted proteins | sample O1111metagenome_FD_94431 | JGI IMG/M metagenome (GOLD analysis project Ga0129314, IMG submission 94431) | Orangutan individual fecal microbial communities from fecal samples from Wisconsin, USA - O1111 metagenome | ecosystem: Host-associated > Mammals > Digestive system > Large intestine > Fecal... | reverse complement strand
GCGGGTGTGCATATCGGCCAGCTGGAACTGGGTGTTCTGGAACTGGCTCAGGCGGCGGCCAAACTGGACGCGCTCCTTGGTGTACTTGACAGCCTCGTTGATGGCGCCCTCAGCAAGACCGAGCGCCTGGGAGGCGATACCGATACGGCCGCCGTCGAGGGTCTTCATGGCGATCTTGAAGCCTTCGCCCTCCTTGCCCAGCAGGTTCTCCTTGGGGACGACGCAATCCTCGAAGACGAGGTCGCAGGTAGAGCTGCCGCGGATACCCATCTTCTTCTCGTGCTTACCGGTGGAGAAGCCGGGGAAGGTGCTCTCAACGATGAACGCGGAGATACCGTGGTTGCCCTTGCTCTTGTCGGTCATCGCGAAGACGACGAAGGTGGAAGCGACGTTACCGTTGGTAATGAAGCACTTGCTGCCGTTGAGGACGTAGTCGCCGTTCTCGTTCTTGACAGCGATGGTCTGCTGGCCGGAGGCATCCGTACCGGCGCCGGGCTCGGTCAGACCGAACGCGCCGATCTTGCGGCCGGAGAGCAGGTCGGGCAGATACTTCATCTTCTGCTCCTCGGTGCCGTTCTCAAAAATGGGAGCGCAGCAAAGGGAGGTATGGGCAGAGACAACAACTGCGGTGGTGCCGCAGACCTTCGCGAGCTCTTCCACGCACATAGCGTAGCTGAGAACATCGCCGCCCGCGCCGCCGTACTGCTTGGGGAAGTAAATACCCATCATGCCGAGCTTGGCCATCTTTTCGACGGTCTCCATGGGGAAGCGCTCCTCCTCATCGAGTTCCTCAGCTAAAGGCTTGACTTCATTCTCTGCGAATTCGCGATACATTTTGCGGACCAGCAGATGTTCTTTGGACAGATGGAAATCCATAGTCTTTTGCTCCTTCACTATAAAAATAATTGGATTGTCTAATTTTTCACAAATCAGTTCCGTAATCGTAATTATATCTGCTCCGTTAAGTTTTCGCAAGGGGAACTGCATTCCTTTTCGGAATTTATCCCTTCTGCCGAATTCCCCACTTCGATTTTGGCGCTTTCGCACGCAAAATGACGGCATTCCGCCATTATTTGGAATCATTTCCTTTCCAAAGCAGAAGGATATTGTCAAAAACAAGCAGAAAAGAGGGCGATCCTGCCGGATCGCCCTCTAAAATGACAGAGCTGCTGCGATTTACTTCTTGCTGTAGTCATAGAAGCCCTTGCCGGACTTCTTGCCGAGCTGGCCGCCGCGGACCATCTTCTTGAGCAGCAGAGCGGGACGATACTTGGGATCGCCGGTCTCGCTGTAGAGGACGTTCATGATGGCAAGGCAGACATCGAGGCCGATGAAGTCGCCCAGAGCGAGGGGGCCCATCGGGTGGTTCGCGCCGAGCATCATGGCCTTATCAATGTCCTCAACGGAGGCAACGCCGGTCTCGACCAGGCCGATGGCCTCGTTGATCATGGGGATCAGGATCTTGTTGACGACGAAGCCGGGAGCCTCGGCGACCTCAACAGGCTCCTTGCCGATCTCCTTGGAGAGGTTGTAGATGAAATCAAAGGTCTCCTGCGTGGTGTTGGCGCCGCGGATGACCTCAACGAGCTTCATGCTGGGCACGGGGTTGAAGAAGTGCATGCCGATGACGGGGTGCTTGAGGCCGAGGCCCATCTCGGTGACGGAGAGAGAAGAGGTGTTGGTGGCGAAAACGGTCGTCTCCTTGCACATCTCGTCGAGCTCGCAGAGCAGCTCGCGCTTGGTGCCCATCTCTTCCTTGACGCACTCGATGATGAGGTCGGCGTCAGCGGCGGCGGACTTCTCCTCGACGAGGATGTTGTTGAGGATGGCGTCCTTGGCCTCCTCGGTCATCTTGCCCTTCTCCACGCGCTTCTGCAGGGAAGCGGCGAGCTTATCCTTGTGGCGCTGAGCGGAAGCGACGCTGGAAGCGTACATCAGAGCGGTGTGGCCCTTGGCCGCGAAGACCTGAGCAATGCCGCTGCCCATGGTGCCGGCGCCGAAAACTGCAACTTTCATTTGTATATCCTCCTACAAATTAAATAATAAATGAAATCCAAACGGACTATCACTGATTGGTAAAGGGAGCATGCTTGCGCTTTTCAAGGAATGCGCCCATGCCCTCCTGCTGGTCGGCGGTCTCGAAGCAGGAGCCGAAGTTCTCCTCCTCGATCACGACAGCGCGGTCGATGTCGACCTGAAGGCCCTCGTTGATGGCCTTCTTGGATGCGCGCACCGCGATGGGCGCGTTGGCGGCGATCTGAGAAGCGAGCTTCTCCGCCGCGGCGTAAAGCTCCTCAAGCGGGTAGACGGCGTTGACAAGGCCGATGCGCAGCGCTTCGTCCGCCTTGATGTTGCGGGCGGTGTAGATCATCTGCTTGGCCATGCCGGGGCCGACCAGACGCGCAAGGCGCTGCGTGCCGCCGAAGCCCGGCGTGATGCCGAGGCCCGTTTCGGGCTGGCCGAAAACGGCGGTATCGGAGCAGATGCGGAAGTCGCAGCTCATGGCGAGCTCGCAGCCGCCGCCGAGCGCATAGCCGCCGACTGCCGCAATGGTCGGGATGGGCAGCGATTCGAGCTTGCGCATCACGTCGTTGCCCTGCTTGCCGAAGGCCACACCCTCTTCCTTGCTCAGTTCCTTCATCTGCGCGATGTCCGCGCCCGCGACAAAGGACTTTTCGCCCGCGCCGCGCACGATGACGCAGCGGACAGCGTCAAGATCGATCGCGTCGATCGCCGCGTCAAGGTCGGAAAGGACCTGCGTGTTGAGTGCGTTGAGCGCCTTTTCGCGGTCGATGATCAGGTAGGCAATGCTGCCCTGCGGTTCATATTTGACAAAAGACATGGTATGTCTCCTCCCTGTAACATTCAGCTGATTCTATTATATGGGGGGTTCTTCCCTTTTGCAAGAGAAAAATCACTTTTTTCAAAAAAGTTTCCGCTTTTCCCGATGACATTGCAGGAAATGTTGCATTTTTAACGATCTTTCCCCGTCGTATCACGGAACTTCTGCAAAATTTTCAGGAACGGCTTGTCTCTTCCGCCAATTTCCGCTATGATAGCAGATGACTTTACGAAAAATGAGGCGTTTTTTATGCGAATGCGCAAAAAGAAAAATCTGCTCCCCCGCATGGAGCGCTGCGAAGCCTATCAGATCAAGGACCCCTATGAACGCAAGGGCCACTGGCGCGAGCTGATGCCCGAAGCGAAGGAGATCCGCGTGGAGCTCGGCTGCGGCAAGGGCCGCTTCACCGCCGAGACTGCCGCCGCCGAGCCAGATGTACTGCTCATTGCGGTGGAAAAGGTTCCCGACGCGATGGTCGTGGCCATGGAGCGCGCGGCAAGCGCGGGGCTGCACAATGTCTTCTTCATCGACATCGACGCGAACCAGCTGCCCGAAATTTTCGATCAGGGTGAGGTTGACCGCATCTACGTCAACTTCTGCGACCCGTGGCCGCCCAAGCGGCAGGCCAAGCGCCGGCTGACGCACGGCAACTTCCTAAAGCTCTACCGCAAGGTGCTCAAGGAGAACGGCCAGATCCACTTCAAGACCGACAACGATCCCCTCTTCCTCTGGTCGATCGAGGAGATCCCGCAGTTCGGCTTCACCCTTTCCGAGGTCACGCGCGACCTGCATGCAAACGGACAGCGCGGTGTGATGACCGACTACGAGGCGAAGTTCTTTGCCGAGGGCAAGAACATCAACCGCTGCGTTGCCACGATGCAGCCGTGGGAAGAGCCCGCGGAAGAAGAAAAGGCCGAAGAAGCCGAAGAAACAGCGGAATAAGAGAAAAGGAAGGCTGACACGTCAGCCTTCCTTTTTGCTTTCTTCGAGATAGGGCGAGTACATCATCACCGCGTCATTCACGGCGACGGGCGTTTCCGCAAGCAGCCTGCCCTGTAAGTCAAAGGTCTGCCGGTAGAGCTCGTTGTGGCGGACATAGCCGCCCCAGTACTGCGCGCGCATTTCGTGGTTGCGCTCAACGACCTCGTAGCGTTCCGCGAGTGCCGCGCTCACGCGCCACTCGCCCTCGAGGTCCGTTTCGCCGACGCGGACGCGCAGCTGATAGGTCTCCCGCGTGTCGTTGCGGATCATCAGGTCGAGATAGGGGTAAAAGCAGGTCGCACCGCTGCCGAAGGGCTGCGTGCGGTTCGCGTCGGGAAAGACGTCGTAGCCATGGCGGTGGCGCTCGACGACCGTGAGCGGCGTATGCAGCGTCATCCAGTAGATGAGGTTCGAGAGCTGGCAGAGTCCGCCGCCCGTCGCAGCCAGATACCCGCCGTTGCGCAGGATCATCCCCGGCAGATACCCCTTCCCCGCCGTCGGCTTTCCGATGAGATACCAGTAGCTCATCGTTTCACCGGGGCGCAGCAAAAGCCCGTCGAGCCGCGCACAGGCGAGGCGGAGATTCGTCACCTTGTTGCGCTGAAGCTGCATGTCGACGTCCTTGAGCTTGCGCATGAGCGGCGTATGGTAGGAAAACACCTGATATGCTAAGTCTTCCCCGCTGCGCTCGCGCGCAAAATGCTTCCGCATCGAAAGCCATCTGAGCTTTCGCTGCGCGCTGAAATACGCGCCGCCGAGCTTCAGCCGCAAATTAGAGCGTTTTTTCGGTTCACGGACGGTCATATGCTTCCCTCCCCTGTTTTTCTGCTTTTATAGACGCAAAACGGCGGGAAAATGTTCCAGATTTTTCTTATTTCAGGCTCATCACGTAGATTTGACACGGGTTCCACTCGTCCCAGAGCGTCGGGAATACCTCAAACTCACAAAAGCCGAGGGCGAGGTAGAAGCGGTTCGTCGCGTCATATTCGGGGTACTTCCCCATCTGCACGGTCTTGACCTGCAAGAACGAATAGCCCAGCTCCTTCGCCCGCTGCTTCGCCGCGGCAAAGAGCATCTTGCCGACGCCATGGCGGTGGTATTCTTTCAGCACGCCCATGACATAAAGCTCCGCCGTGTCCTTCCCCGTTTCGACGAGGTAGAGGAACCCGACAACACTTTCTCCGTCGAATGCGGCGAAAAACGGCTGCGCCGCGCTTTTCTCGATGTACTCCTCCCGCGCCTCCGGGATGCCGAACCAGTCGGGGAGCGATTCTAAAACAAAGCGCGTGATACACCGCTTGTCATCGGGAGTCGTAATTTCTCTGATCTCCATAGTTCTCTCCATCTTAAATATTCAGTCTGCAAAAAAGCGGTATGGCCGTGCCATACCGCTTTTTGATTTACGTTTACCGCTGGCCCTTGTCGTAGGGGATGCCCTCTGCCTTGGGGGCGCGGGAGCTCTTGGACGTGAACGCCAGTACGAGCAGCGTAACGATATACGGCAGCATACGGTAGAAATGGGCGCTGATGCCGATCTCCGCCAACATGAAGACGCCGTCGCCGTTGATATCGATGCTCGCATAGCTTGCCGCGATGCACTTGAAGAGGCCGAACAGCAGCGAAGAGACCGCGATGTTCACAGGCTTCCAGTTGCCGAAGATCATAACCGCCAATGCGAGGAAGCCGAAGCCCGCCACGTCGCCGTTCGAGGCGCAGTTCGCGGTCGTCAGCCCATAGACGAAGCCGCCCATACCCGCGAGCGCACCGGAAATGGTCGTGCCCGCATAGCGCATCTTATAGACGTTGATGCCCAGCGAGTCCGCCGCCTGCGGGTTTTCGCCGCATGCGCGCAGACGCAGTCCGAAGCGCGTCTTATAGAGCAGGATCGACAGGATAATGAAGAGCAGGATGCAGACATAGGTCGCAAGGTAGACCTTGTTGATGAAGGTCTCGCCGAAGAAACCGAGGTCCGTGCTCTTGTCGATGCCGAGCGTGGACTTTTTGATCATAAACCAGCTCGCCGCGTCTCCCGTGAGCATCTGGAGCGTATTCTGGTTGGCAATGATGCGGATGAAGAACAGCACGAGTGCGGGAGCCATCAGGTTGAGCGCCGTGCCGCCGATGGTCTGGTCGGCGCGCAGGTTGATGGAGGCAAAGCTCAGAAGAAGCGAGAACAGCGCGCCGAAGGCCGCCGCCACCAGCATCGTGAGCAGCTCCACGCCCTGCAGCGCGACCCAGTTGCCGCTCTGCTTGAGGGAGAGGATGGCGTCGCTCGTCTGCAAAATGCGCACGAACCATACGCCGATAAACGCGCCGAAGACCATGATACCTTCCAGCGCCAGATTGATGATGCCGCTGCGCTCGGCGAACACGCCCGCAAGCGCCACGATCATCAGAGGGACTGCATAAATGAGCGTCTGCTGAATGAGGAATGTCATTTCGCGTCGCCTCCTTTCTCGGTTTCAGCCGGTACTGCGTCCGCTGCCGGAGAGGGTACGGGCGCAGGCTCTGCGTTGGCGTCCGCGCCGTCGTCATTCTTCTTGCCGAGCTTGCCGATCCACATCTTGATGACCAGCGAGAAGGCGCTGAGGTAGACGATGACGGCGATGATGACGTTCGTGATGTACTCGTTGTAAGCCGTCAGATTCGTCAGCTGCAAGCCGGAGATATCGAGCATTGACATGAAGATCGCCGTAAAGATGATGCCGATGGGATTGCAGGAGGCGAGCATTGCAACGGGGATACCGTTGAAGCCGATGGCGGGGAGCGACTGGTACGTGGACCAGAAGAACTCCGTGTTGCCGGAGAGGTAGTAGAGCGAGGCGCCCGCCGCGCTCAGTCCGCCGGCGATGGCCATGGAGAGCACGATGTTGCGCTTATCGGCAATACCGGCATAGCGCGCGGCATGACGGTTGGAGCCGCAGGCCTTGAGCTGGTAGCCGAAGGTCGTCTTGCTCATGAGCACATAGACGCCGATGGCAAAGACGATGGCGATGAGAATACCGCCGTTGACCTGAGAGTTCGGAAAGATCTTGTCAAGGCCCATCTTCGCCGTGGCGACACCGTTGTAGGTCGTCTTATAGATGTAGCCGGTCTTGGTGGACTCGGTGACGTTCTTGAAGCTGCTGATGTCAAAAAGCCACGTGACGAGGTTCGCCGCGATCCAGTTCGTCATGATGCAGGCGAGCACCTCGTTGATGTTGAGCAGCGCCTTGAACAGGCCGGGGATCGCGCCCCAAAGGGCACCGGCGAGCGTGCCGCCGAGGAAGGCGAGCAGCCAGATGAGCGTGGTGGACATCGTCTCGGACGGAAGGCCGAGAGCGATGGAGAGCGAGACGAGCGTACCCATAAGGTACTGGCCCGGCGCGCCGATGTTGAAAAGGCCGGTCTTATACGCCATGCCGACGGAAAGGCCCGTCATGATGAGCGGAGCGGCTCTAAAGAGCATGTTGCCGATGTTCGTCGGGTTAAAGCCCCATGTGAGCGTACCGGCAGCGTTACGGCCCGTAGAAAAGAGGCCGCCGAAGACGATGCGGATACCGTCCCACGCCGAGGAGAGCGAGAGGTTGGGGCTCGTGAGGCCGACGATGAGGATGACGATGCTGCCCACGGCAAGGCCGATCAGGATCGAGAGGACAGACGCTGCGACAGACTTGGAGCCTTCGCTTTGCAGGAAGTGTTCTTTTTTCATACTGCCGTCTCCTCCTTTGCCGTGCGCTTGGCGCCGGCCATGTAAAGGCCGAGCTCTTCGACGGTGGTCTTCTTGGGGTCAAGCTCGCCGACGATCTCGCCCTCGTACATGACGAGGATGCGGTCGGAGAGGCTCATGACCTCGTCCAGCTCGAGCGAAACGAGCAGGATCGCCTTGCCGCGGTCGCGCTCGGCGACGAGCTGGCTGTGGATGAACTCGATCGCGCCGACGTCAAGGCCGCGCGTGGGCTGCACGGCGACGATGAGATCCTTATCGCGGTCGACCTCGCGGGCGATGATGGCCTTCTGCTGGTTGCCGCCGGACATGGAGCGCGCGCGGGTGATGGGGCCCTGACCGCTGCGCACGTCGAACTTTTTGATGAGTTCCTCGGCGTAGTCGCGCACGGCCTTGTTGTTGATGAAGCCGTGGTTTTCAAAGCGCGGCTCGTTGAAGCGCTGGAGTACCATGTTCTGCTCGAGCGTAAAGTCGAGCACGAGGCCGTGCTTGTGGCGGTCCTCGGGGATGTGGCTCATGTGCTCGCCGCGGTGGCGGATGGAGGCGTGAGAGATGTCCTTGCCGCAGAGGGTGATCGTGCCGGAGGCGGGCTTGTCAAGGCCCGTCAGGCCGTAGATGAGCTCGGTCTGGCCGTTGCCGTCGATACCGGCGATGCAGACGATCTCGCCCGCGCGCACATTGAAGGAAACATCGTTCACGGCGTTGCGCTTCTGCACGTGGGAGTGGACGCAGAGGTGGTCGACCTTCAAGACCTCACCCGCGGGCTTGGCCTCGTCCTTTGTGACCTCGAGCTGCACAGGGCGGCCGACCATCATGTTGGAAAGCTCCTGCTTGGTGGTATCCTTCGTGTTGACCGTGCCGATGTACTTGCCCTTGCGCAGAACGCTCACGCGGTCGGAGACCTCCATGATCTCGTTGAGCTTGTGGGAGATGAAGAGGATGGACTTGCCTTCGCGGGCAAACTCCTTCATCGTGGCCATCAGCTCCTCGATCTCCTGCGGGGTAAGCACCGCGGTCGGCTCGTCGAAGATGAGGATCTCGTTGTCGCGATACAGCATCTTCAAGATCTCGACGCGCTGCTGCATGCCGACCGTGATATCCTCGACCTTCGCGTCAAGGTCAACGTTCAGGCCGTAGCGCTTGGAGATCTCCTCGACCTTTTTGCACGCCTCTTTCTTCTGCAAAAAGCCGCACTTCGTCGTCTCCGCGCCAAGGATGATGTTGTCGAGCACGGTGAAAACGTCCACCAGCTTGAAGTGCTGGTGTACCATGCCGATGCCGAGCGCAGTGGCGTCGTTCGGGTCCTTGATGGACACGACCTCGCCATCCTTTTTGATGATGCCCTCTTCCGGCTGGTAGAGGCCGAACAAAACCGACATGAGCGTCGACTTGCCCGCGCCGTTTTCACCGAGGAGCGCATGGATCTCACCCTTTTTGAGCTGTAAGGTGATGTTGTCGTTGGCGATAATACCGGGGAATTTTTTGGTGATGTTCAGCATTTCGATCGCGTACTGATTCTCCAAGTTTTTTCGCCCTCCTTCCGTTTTGATGGCCCGCACGCGCAGCGCTGCGAGGACGGAAACCATAATTATAAGTTACTATATCATAATTCCCAATGAAAAGCAAAAGGTTTTCTCATTGCAATTTGTATCGGAAGGCAAAAAGAACGGAAGGCCGGAGCCTTCCGTTCTCAATATGTTGTGCGATGGGATCAGCCGCCGATGTAGTTGACGTTGACGTTGGTCAGGCCGCCCTCAGCGGGGTTGGCCATCTCGGAGTTGTTGTCGATGGTGACATCGCCGTTGAGGACCTTCTGGAAGAGGTCTTCATAGTCGGCAGCGGAGAAGTTCTCCATGGACCAGGTAGCGGTCGGCAGGCCGACAGCATTCTCAGCAACGCCCAGGGAGGTGGCAGCATTGCCGATCTCGTCCCAGGTGCCATCGTAAACCTTAGCGATCGCCCACTCGGCAGCGTCGCTCAGGCCCTTCATAGCGGAAGTGACGACAGTCTCGGACTCGCTGGACTGGTCGACGTCGACGCCGACGACCTTGCCGTCCTCAGCGGAAGCGGCAGCGACGACGGACTGGAACATGGAACCGCCGCAGGCGAAGACGATCTCAGTGCCGTTGGAGTACCAGCCGGAGACCATGGTCTGCAGCTCGGGGGAAGCCTGGAAGGAAGCGCCGTACTCCCAGGAGTAGTTCAGGTCGACGGTCTTATCCATTTCCTTAGCAGCGTCGTTGGCGCCCTGAGCAAAGCCCCAGCCGTAACGGATGCAGGCGGGGTTCGTGCCGCCGCCGCCGCCGGTGAAGCCGAGCTTCTCATAGCCTTCCTTGACAACAGCGTAACCGGCGAAGTAGCCGCACTGCTCTTCGTTGAAGGCAATGCCCGCAACGTTGTCAAGGCCGAGGGACCAACCGTCGATGAAGACGAACTTGGTGTCGGTGAATTCCTTAGCAGCCTTCTCGAGGGCAGCGCCCTGCATGAAGCCGGCGCAGACGATGACCTTGGCGCCGCCGTCCACGGCAGCCTTCATGGCGTCGTAGCGGTCGTCATCGGTCGCCTGATCGCCGTTGGCGGGCTGATAGTACTTGTAGCTCAGGCCGTTGTTGGCGGCATAGAGCTTCACGCCGTCGAAGGTGCCCTGGTTGAAGGACTTATCCTTCAGCTGGCCAACGTCGGTGACGAAAGCGACTTCATACTTGCCGTCCTCGGACGTCATGTTGTCGTCAATATCGTCAGGATTGGTGTAGGTGACGGTCTCGCCCTGCTGATCGTCGGTGTTGTTGTCCTGGTTGTCGTCGGTCTTCTTATCGCCGCAGGCAACGAGGGAGAGCACCATAACGAGAGCGAGAAGCATTGCAAAAAACTTCTTCATTCTTCTATCCTTCCTTATTCTACCGGTCGGCGGAGAGCCGCTTCCCGGTTTATTTGAAGCACTGTCGTACTTCGCCCCATAGTATAACAAAGGCATGGCGGAGAATCAAGACCGATTCTCCGCCATTTTACTTTTTTCGCAAGAATAAACGCTATTCTTTACAAAAAGTACACAATTTTTACACTTAGTCGAGCTTCAGGTCGCCGTCCTTGACCCAGCCGAGACGGCGGCAGACCATATTGATGGCCGGCGCAAGGATCGCGGGCAGGACGATGGCGACGAGCACAAGGCCCAGCCAGTCAAAGCCCGTTGCGCTGATGGCTTCCGCGCCCTTGGCGACGGCATCCTCAGAGGGGGCGAGCCAGCCCGTCCACACGCCGATGGGGCCGCAGAGGCCGCAGGTGCCCATGCCGGAGTTGATGGGCGCGCCGTTCATCTCAAGATGGAACACGCACGTGGCGATGGGGCCGGTGATGGCGGAGGCAAGCGTCGGCGCGATCCACACGCGGGGATTGCGGACGATGTTGGGCATCTGGAGCATGGAAGTACCGAGGCCCTGAGAGACAAGGCCGCCCCAGCGGTTTTCCTTGAAGCTCATCACGGCAAAGCCGACCATCTGTGCGCAGCAGCCCGCAACGGCCGCGCCGCCGGCAAGACCCGTAAGGCCCAGCACCGAGCAGATGGCGGCGGAAGAGATGGGCAGCGTGAGCGCGATGCCCACGAGCACGGAAACGGCAATGCCCATCCAGAACGGCTGGAGCTTGGTCGCGTTGTCGATGACGATGCCGAAGGCGGAAGCGGCCGTGCCGATGGGCGGCGCGATCCACTTGGCGAGCGCCACGCCGACCAGGATCGTCACAGCGGGCGTGACGAGAATGTCGATCTTCGTCTCCTTGCTCACGGCCTTGCCGCACTCGGCGGCGACGACGGCGATGATGAGAACGGCAAGCGGGCCGCCCGCGCCGCCCTCGGCGTTGGCCGCATAGCCCACCGCCGCGAGGGAGAAGAGCACCATCGGGTCAGCCTTGAGCGCGTAGCCGATGGCGACCGCCATCGCAGGGCCGGAGACGGACATTGCATAAGTGCCGATATCCGTCAAAAACGGGACGCCGAGCTGTGCGCCGAGCGTCTTGATGATCGTGCCGATCAGCAGCGAGCAGAAGAGGCCCTGCGCCATCGCGCCGAGCGCGTCGATGCCGTAGCGCTTGGCCGAAACTTCAATGTTTTTGCGCTTGCAGAACGCTTTTATTGTTTCCATGATATCCTCACAACCTAAAAAAATAGTGTCACAGACGACGTGTCTTGACACGTGTCCATGACACTATAATCGCTTGTCGCAGGATTGTCAACCCTTAATTTCCGTTTTCCTCCAGCAGAATGCCGAGCGCGCGCAGGGCGCCTTTCGTGCGCTCGAAGGCCGCCTCGTCGGGACAGGAGAGCGTGTGCAGGTGGATGCCGTCGGTGAGACTGGACAGCGGCTCGGCCTTTTTGCAGCGCTCAATGAACTGGCTGACCTCGTAGCGGCTGGCAATTTGCAGCGGGCCGGTGAGCTGGCCGTAGATGGGGTGGTCGACGATGACGTCGATGACCGTACAGCCGTTGTCGACGATGGTGTTGAGCTCGGCTTCCATCTCCTGCGGCGTGTGCTTCACCGCGATGTGGCGGAGAAGGCCGCGTGCCTCCTTCGGCGTCACATAGCCGCGCGGGGTCGCAAGGATCTCCTCGCCGGAGGAACGCAGAAGCGCGATATCGCCCACGATGATCTGGCGCGAAACGGAGAATTTCTCCGCCAGCGCGGAGGCGCTGATGGGCCCGTCCGATGCGCGCAGCACATCGGCAATGGCCTTTCGCCGCTCGTCAGAATGCATGCTTCCTTCCCCCTTTTTCCGCCCGAAGCGGGCAAATTTCGATTCCGTTCCGGATAATTCTTCTTTTCAATTACTCTTTGTTGTCAGTTTTTGACCGTTTAGTACTCAAAGCAGCTGCCGCCGACAAACTCGCGCACGATGGAGTCGCGCGGCACATAGTCGGTCCTGAGCGGCGGCACGGAGTTGACAACGTCGAAGAGGTCGCTCAGCCCGTGCTCGGCGATGAACTGATCGTCGAGCTGGCTGTAAAACTCGGGGATCTCCTTCAAATACCGCGCGAGGATGCACGGCTCGTAGTCGTGGAAGGTGTCGATGTGGATGCTCGCGTTGGGCTTATTGGGCATGATGTAGTTCTGCTCGCCGCGATCGACACTCTCGGCACGCTCGACCGTCTGGCGCAGGGAATGACCGCGGCCCTGATAGTCGCGGATCATGCGGCGCGCCACGCGCAGCTGCTCGGGGCGGACGATGCGGTCCTTCTCGGTGATGATGCGCGTGCGCGGGGCAACGTAAACGCCCGTGGCCTCATCCTTGAGTTCATCGAAGATGAGGGGGTTGAGCATATGGATGCCCTCGGCGATGATGATGGCGTCCTTATCGCCCTGCATGGGCTTGTAGCCGCCGACGCCGCCGGCCTTGAAGTCGTAGACCGGCAGCTTGACGAGCTCGCCGTCCATCAGGCGGTGGATATCCTCGATGAGTAAATCGCGGTTCACGCAGTAGGGCGACTCCCAGTCGCTCGCCTCGGGCGGGCGCTGATCGAGCGGCAGGAAGAAGTTGTCCATGCTGAGCATGCACACCTTCACGCCGAGGTTTTCGAGGTATTCGCGCAGACGCATGGCGGTCGTCGTCTTGCCCGAGCCGCTCGGGCCCGTGAGGCAGACGATGGGCTTCTGGCGCTTATTCATCAAAATGCTCGCCGCGGCGGAGCTGATCTTATCGTGAAAGACCTCCTCGCAGCGCAGGACAAAGCGGGTATCGTCCTTCATGTTGGTCACAATGTTTTCAATGTCGATCACGCGCATGGCATGATAATCTCCTTACTTTTTGGATTCTGCCGCCATCTTCACGGCCGTTTCGAGCGCGAGCTTCATCATATTGGCAAAGCCCGTCTGCCGCTGCTCGGGCGAGAGTTCCTCGCCGGTGACGATGTTGTCGGAAACGGAGCAGATCGAAAGACCGCGCTTTTTCGTATAGGCGGCGTTGCAGTAGAGGGCAGCGGCCTCCATCTCGATGGCGAGCACACCCATCTCCGCCCACTTGAGAGAGGAAGCGGAGGCGTCGTAGAACGTATCGGAGGAATAGAGGTTGCCGACGGGCATCTCGAGCCCCAGTTCCTTTGCCGACTGTACGGCGGCGGAAAGGAGCGTAAAGTCCGCGATGGGCGCGAACGTCCCGCCAAGGCCGTACTGCGCGGCGTAGTTCGAGTTGGTGCAGGCGCCCATGCCCGCAACGATGCTGCCGAGCTTGAGCTCTCTCTGGATGGCGCCCGCCGAGCCGACGCGGATGATGTTATCCACATCGTACTGCGTGAAGAGCTCATAGGAATAGATGCCGATGGACGGCATACCCATGCCGCTGGCCATCACGCTGACGGGCACGCCCTTGTAAGTCCCCGTGTAGCCCTGCACGCCGCGGACGTTGTTGACAAGCTTCGGGTTTTCAAGGAACGTTTCGGCGATGAACTTCGCGCGCAGCGGGTCGCCGGGCATCAGGACGGTTTTGGCAAAATCGCCTTTTACGGCGCTGTTGTGCGGAGTCGGCATATTAAGTCCTCTTCTTTCTTAAAACTGGCCCTTGGCCTCGAGCTCCTTCACCGCCTTGACGATGCGGGAGGTGCCGAGACGGTCGGCGCCGAGGTTCAGGAAGTCCTCTGCATCCTGTAAGTTCGCGATGCCGCCGGCGGCCTTGACCTTCTTGCCGCCCGTCATGTGCTTCACCATGAGGGCAACATCCTCGCGGGTCGCGCCGCCGCCGGCAAAGCCCGTGGAGGTCTTGATGTAGTCGGCGTGGGAGTTGGACACGACCTCGCAGAGCCTGATCTTCTCCTCGTCGGTGAGCAGGCAGGTCTCGATGATGACCTTCAAAATGTTGCCGTGGCAGGAGATCTTCACGGAGTTGATCTCCTGAAGGATCTTATCGTACTGCCCCTCCTTGACCCAGCCGAGGTTGATGACCATGTCGATCTCGGTCGCGCCGTCGGCGACGGCGGACTCGGCCTCCATGCACTTGATGCCGCTGGGCGTGTAGCCGTTGGGGAAGCCGATGACCGTACAGATGGGCAGCTGGCCGAAGCCATAGTGCTGCTGCTCGGCGACGTAGTGCGCGGCGTGATTCACATAGGTCTGCGGGATGCAGACGCTCGCGCAGCCGTATTTGATGCCGTCGTCACAGATCTCCTTGATGTCCTCCCAGGTGGCGGTCTGCTTGAGAAGGGTATGGTCCACATGCTTCAAAATTTCCTTAACGTCCATTCTATCTTCTTCCTTTCTGTTCTTGAAGGCGGATTTTGTATGAAAATGAATTATTTTATCATGCTTTCGCCGCGTTGTCCATGCAGGGCAGGCGAAGCGCCTTATAGCGCGCTGCCGTAGTACTCTGTCATCACGCGCACAAGGGATTCATAATCCTGCACGCCCGCCGTCTCCCAGCTCGAGTGCATCGCGAGCTGGGGAAGGCCGATGTCCACGGTGCTCACCGGCACGAGCGTATCGGCGATAGAGCCGAGCGTCGAGCCGCCGGGGAGGTCTGAGCGGTTGGACATGACCTGCACGGGAACGCCCGCGCGCTCGCACACGCTGCGGAAAACGGCGCAGGAGCGGCCGTCGGTCGCGTAGCGCTGGTTCGCGTTGAACTTGATGACGACGCCCTCGTTCATGTAGGGGCAGTTGTCTGGGTCGGCGTACTCGCCGTGGTTGGGGTGCTGGGCGTGCGCATTGTCCGCCGAGACGAGGAAGCTGCGCGCGAGCATCATCTGGAGGTCCTGCTCATCCTTACCAAGGCACAGGGCGATGCGGCGCAGCGTGTCGCGCAGGAAGGTAGAGCCCGCGCCCTGTTTGGTCGCAGAGCCGACCTCTTCGTTGTCGAAAATGCAGCAGACGGCAATGTTCTCGCTCTCCTTTGCATTGAGCAGGCCCTCAAGGCAGCCGCAGGCGCACTCCAGGTCATCGAGCTTGGGCGAGAGGATGTATTCCTCATTCTCGCCGAGCAGCGTCCCTTCGCCGCGGCAGTAGAGGAAGAGGTCGCTGCCGAGGATGTCGCTCTCCGCAACGCCCGCGGTCTTTGCAACGATGGGCAGGATGCCGCCGCTTTCCTTCCCGCCGAGCAGCGGCAGCGTGTCGACATTCGCCATATACTTCATGCCGTCGTTCGCCGTGCGGTTCATGTGGATGGCGACATTGGGGATCACAAGAAGATCGCGGTCGACATTCACGAGCTTTTCGACAATTTCGCCGTTTTCGCGCACGAAGATGCGCCCCGCGACGGAGAGCGGACGGTCGAACCACGTCGACATCAGCATCCCGCCGTATTTTTCGGTGGAGAGCTGGACATAGTGCGCGCCGCGGCGGTCAGGGTGCTCCTTGAGACGGAAGGTCGGCGAATCGGAATGCGCCGCCGCCATCGCAAAGCCGCCCGTGAGCGCCTCCGGCACGCGGAAGGCGATGGTGCTCGAGCCGTTGCGCCGGACAAAATAGCGCTTGCCCGGTGCAAGCGTCCATCTCTCGCGCTCGGAAAACTCGGTGTAGCCGTTTTCAAGAAGCTTCTTTCGAATGTTCTCGGTCACATGGTAGCAGGTGGGACTATCCTGAATGAAACGCAGCAATTCCTTTGCCGGCATACTGCTCATAGTGTTTTCCTCCGCATTTGTAATCTGATTTTATGAGTATACCACACCGCGCTTTCGACCGCAAGGCGGCACTTTGCAGCTCCTGTACAAAAAAGCGCGCCTTCCGTCCTTTTTCCGGTGGCCGCCGTTTTTCTGTTGCTTATTTTCCGCGCACGACGTATAATCAGCATACGCTCCGTCCGTGCCGCACGCAAAGCGCAGCAGCTTTCATGCGTCTTTTTCCGAAGCGCGATTGCGTGATTCGGGTTTGTTTGCACCCCCCACTTAAAGGAGGATACCATCTTTATGAACCACGTTCTCTCGCCCGCGCCGCAGCCGAAGGCCAAGCTCTGGACGCGGGACTTTACCATCATTACGCTTGGCAGCGTCATCTCGATGCTGGGCAACTCGATGTCCGGCTTTGCCCTGAGCCTTCTGGTCCTCGACTACACCGGCTCGAACCTGCTCTACGCCATCTATGTTGCGACCTTCACGCTGCCGCAGATCGTCATGCCCATTTTCTCGGGTGCGATCCTCGACCGCTTTTCCCGCAAGAAGACCATCTACACGCTGGACTTCATCTCTTCCGGCGTTTACGCCGTTTCCGCGCTCATTCTGGGCCGGGGATGGTTCAGCTTTCCGATACTCGCGGTATTCTGCTTCATCATCGGTTCGATCAACAGCATCTACTTTGTCGCCTACGACAGTTTTTATCCCCTGCTGATCTCTGAGGGGAACTACTCCAAGGCCTACTCCATCGCGAGCGTTCTCGAAACGCTCTCGGCGCTCATCATCCCGATCGCGACGTATTTTTATAACCTCTTCGGCATTGCGCCGCTGCTCGGCATCAACGCGCTGTGCTTTTTTATCGCCGCGACGGCCGAAACGCAGATCCGCGCTGAGGAGCACTACATCGAAAAGCAGCGCGCCGCGCTCGCGCAGGAGCAGGAATGCGCCTCCGGCCGCCGCCTGCTGCGCGACATCAAGGAGGGCTTCCGCTACCTTTTGAGCGAAAAGGGGCTTCTCTGCGTTGCGATCTACTTTACCTTCAGTTCTCTTTCCAACGGCGCGTCGAGCGTCATCACGCTGCCGTACTTCAAATCGACTTTTGATAACGGCGAATACGTCTACATGCTCGTCTGGGGCATGGCGATCTTCGGCCGCGCCATCGGCGGCGGCATCCACTATAAGACGAGCCTGCCCGTACAGAAGAAATATTCCATCGCGCTCACGGTCTACGTCATCATCTCGCTGTGCGAGGGCTTTTATCTCTACTGCCCGCTGCCGGTGATGATGGTCTCGTGCTTCTTAACAGGCATCCTCGGCGTGACGAGTTACACCATCCGCATCTCTGCCACACAGAGCTATGTGCCGGATGAGAAAAAGGGCCGCTTCAACGGCGCGTTCAACATGCTCAACACCGTCGGCAGCTTCACGGGCAACCTGCTCGCCGGCGCGCTGACAGCCTTTCTCCCCGCGCGCGGCGTGCTGACGGGCTTCATGCTCATCACCGCAGCAGCGGCGATCCTTGTCATCGGCGGCGGACGCAGAAGCGTCGCGGCCATCTACAACCGTCAGCAATAAAACTTTATGATACGACACAACAAAATTTGATGGAGGCAGCAACATGAAATTTTCCCAAATGACCTACACCCGTCCCGATGGCGAGCAGGCCAAGCAGCATCTCGCTTCGCTCACCGAGCAGCTCAAGGCCGCAAAGAGCTACGAGGAGGCCCGCAAGGTGTTCCTCGCCCAGCAGGAGCAGGCCAAGCACATCTCCACCGCCTCGACGCTTGCGAGCGTCCGCCACTCGATCGACACGCGCGACACCTTTTACGACGCGGAGGAAAAGTTCTGGAACAGCTTCTTCCCCGAGCTGGAGGAGTACAACCAGGCGTGGACGAAGGCGATGCTCGAAAGCCCGTTCCGCGCAGAATTTGCCGAGGAGTTCGGCGATCTGATGTTCGTCAACGCAGAACTCGCGCTCAAGACCTTCTCCCCCGAGATCATCCCCGAGATGCAGCAGGAGAACGAGCTGACGCAGGAGTATGAAAAGCTGCTCGCCTCGGCGCAGATCCCCTTTGAGGGCAAGGTCTACACCCTCTCGCAGCTCTCCCCCTTCAAGACCTGCGCGGACGATGAAAAGCGTCTTGCCGCATGGAAGGCCGAGGGCCAGTGGTACAAGGACAATCAGGATAAGTTCGACGAGCTCTACGACAAGCTCGTGAAGCTGCGCGACGCGATGGGCAAAAAGCTCGGCTACGAGGGCTACACCACGCTCGGCTACTACCGTATGTGCCGCAACTGCTACACGAAGGAAGACGTTGAAAAGTTCCGCGCGGCGGTCGTGAAGTATCTCGTGCCTGTGGCCGACAAGGTCTACCGCGAGCAGGCCAAGCGCCTCGGCAAGAGCTATCCCATGAGCTTTGCCGACAATGCGCTCGAGTTCCGCTCCGGCAACCCCCGTCCCGTCGGCACGCCGGATGATATCCTCGCCCAGGGCATGAAGTTCTACAGCGAGCTCTCCCCCGAGACGGAGGAATTCTTCAAGACCATGCTCGACAATGAGCTGCTCGACGTGCTCTCCACTGAGGGCAAGCAGGCGGGCGGCTACTGCACGAGCATCATGGACTATGAAGTCCCCTTCATCTTCGCCAACTTCAACGGCACGCAGCACGACGTTGAGGTCGTGACACACGAGGCCGGTCACGCCTTTGAAGCGTGGACGAACCGCAAGCGCATCCCCGTGGACTACATCTGGCCGAGCCTTGAGGCCTGCGAGGTGCATTCGATGTCCATGGAGTTCTTTGCAGAGCCGTGGGCGGACGGCTTCTTCGGCGGCGACGCCAAGAAGTTCCTCTACAGCCACCTCTCCGGCGCGCTGACCTTCATCCCCTACGGCACGATGGTCGACCACTTCCAGCACGTTGTGTATGAAAAGCCGGAGATGACGCCCGCTGAGCGTCACGCCGTCTGGAAGGAGCTGCTCGGCGTCTACATGCCGTGGATGAAGCTCGACGGCGAGATCCCCTTCTACTCCGAGGGCATGGGCTGGCAGCGCCAGCACCACATTTATTCGAGCCCCTTCTACTACATCGACTACTGCCTTGCCCAGACCGTGGCGCTCGAATTCTGGGCGATGATCCGCAAGGACCTCAAGGACGCATGGACGCACTACATGGCCTACACCGTGCAGGGCGGCAGCAGGACCTTCACCGACCTTCTCAAGAACGCCGACCTTGAAAGCCCGTTCGATGAGAAGTGCCTGCGCGGCGTGTGCGCCGAGGCGGAGAAGGCGCTCGGCGACTTTGACCTCAGCGGCATCGAATAATGGAAAAGAAACGCAGAAAGCGCGGTGAAAACTCGTATCTCAACGATTTTCACCCCAATCTTGCGGGCGAGTACATCTACAGCGGCACGCTCTACGCCTGCGCGCTGGACGAAACGGCACAGCGAGGGATGCGGCGGGTGCTCGCCGCTCTCGCCGCCGTGCAGCTCGCGGCGGTGATCGCAAGCGGTTCGATCCCTGCCCCGGGGATGCAGAACAGTTTCTACATCATTCTCCCCTTCCTCGGCGAGCTGATCGCCGCTGTCAGCACAGCGTGGGCAATTTTCAAGCTTGGAAGCGACTGGAACGCGGTGCGCGAGTATATCTATGAGCGCACCGTTCCGGCGCTGCCGCGGCGCGCGCTCGCAGCCGCCATTCTCGCTTTTCTCGGCATTTTGTGCGAAGGCATCCATCTTGCCCTTGCGGGCCACGGCGGGCGGCTTTTCTACGCTGTACTTTATTTTATATTCAAGGTACTTTCCATCCTCTGCGCACTGACCATACGGCGAACGATGCTGCACACAAATTGGGCGAAAGTGCCAAAATGTGATAAGCAGTAAAATTTTACTCTGTACATTGCCCTTCGTTTTATGCTATAATAAAAAAAATTCTGTACGCACTTTTGTGGCGCACAGGTGTCCGCAAAAGGCGCACATTCTCTTTCGCGTACTTTTCGTGCGCGGGCTTTGTATTGTGCTGTACGGGCTTCCGCCCGTTTAAGCAAAAAAAAATAAAGGAGTAGATTCAATGAAAAGAGCACTTGCACTGATCCTTTCTCTGGTTATGTGCCTCGGTCTTCTCGCCGGCTGCGGCGACAAGAAGACGGACGACCAGACCAAGGACGAGAACACTCCGCTGGTCGTCGGCTATGCTGCGTTCAACGAAAAGTTCTCCCCCTTCTTCTCTGAAACGGAGTATGACCAGGATGTCTGGGTCATGACCTCTCTCGGCCTGCTGAACAGCGACCGTCAGGGCCAGATCATCATGAACGGCATCGAGGGCGAAACTCACGCCTACAACGGCACCGACTATACCTACTATGGTCCTGCCGACTGTGAGATCGTCGAGAATGCCGACGGCACCGTCGACTACAACTTCACCATGCGTGATGATATTGTCTTCTCCGACGGCGAAAAGGTCACCATCGATGACGTCATCTTCTCCATGTACGTCCTCTGCGACCCCACCTATGATGGCAACTCCACGCTGTATGCTGTTCCCATTCAGGGCATGGCTGCTTACCGCAGCGGTATGACCACGCTCGCCAAGGCGATCGCCGCGGCCGGCCGTGACAACGCTGACTTCACCTACTGGACCGAAGAGCAGCAGACCAAGTTCTGGGACAACTTCGACAAGGGTCTCGTTCCCTTCGCTCAGGGCATTGTCGACTACTGCGTTGAGGCCGGCGCCGCCGCCGAGGGCGATGTCGCTGCCGCTGGCGCCGCTTGGGGCTTCTCCGGCGAGGCCAAGACCGTTGAAGATCTCGCTCTCGAGATCGGTAATCAGTATGGCTGGTCCTTCTCCGCTATGGAAAAGGAAGTCGGCAACTCCGACGCTCTTTCTGCCATGATGGACGAGGACGTCTACAACGACTATCCCACCATCGGTGTCAAGACCGGTGACTCCGCTGCCAACATCTCCGGTATCAAGAAGACCGGCGACTACAGCATGACCGTCACCCTCGACAAGGTCGACGCAACCGCCATCTATCAGCTCGGCGTGACCATCGCTCCGATGCACTACTATGGCGATCCCTCCCTCTATGATTATGACAACAACCAGTTCGGCTTCCCCAAGGGCGATCTGAGCTCCGTGCGTGCCAAGACCACCAGCCCCATGGGCGCCGGCCCCTACAAGTACATCAAGTATGAGGATGGCGTTGTCTACTTCGAGGCCAACGACAGCTACTTCCTCGGCGCTCCCAAGACCAAGTACCTCAACTTCCAGCAGTGCATGAGCGATGACGACAAGCTCAACGGCGTCATCACCGGCACCATCGATATTGCTGACCCCTCCTTCTCCAACGACACGGTTGAGGCCATCGAAAAGGCCAACGGCGGCGAGCTGGACGGCGATAAGATCACGACCAACACCGTTGATAACCTCGGTTATGGTTACCTCGGCATGAGCGCTGCCTGCGTGAACGTCGGCGGCGATCCGGGCAGCGAGGCTTCCAAGGACCTGCGCAAGGCCTTCGCCACCGTCTTCTCCGTTTATCGTAACGTCGCCATCGAGTCCTACTATGGCGAGCGCGCGAGCGTCATCAACTACCCCATCTCCAACACCTCCTGGGCCGCTCCCCAGCCCACGGATGACGGCTACAAGGTCGCCTTCTCCGTTGACGTGAACGGCAACGACATCTACACCTCCGACATGACCGCCGAGCAGCGCTACGACGCCGCTCTGCAGGCTGCCCTCGGCTACTTCGAGGCTGCCGGCTACACGGTCGAGGATGGCAAGCTGACCGCGGCTCCCGAGGGTGCCAAGCTCGAGTACGAGATCCAGATCCCCGCTGACGGTTCCGGCGACCACCCCTCCTTCATGATGATCTCTGAGGCCTCCAAGGCTCTCGCCACGATCGGCATGAACCTCATCGTCACCGACCTGAGCGACTCCTCCGGCCTGTGGGACGGCATCGACGCCCGCCAGGTCGATATGTGGTGCGCCGCTTGGAGTGCTACCGTTGACCCGGATATGTACCAGATCTACTACTCTGACGTTGCCAACCACACGACCGACCCCGGCGTTGGCAAGAACCCGTACGGCGGCCCTGCTCAGGGTGGTTCCAACAAGATGTACTGCATCGCTGATGCTGACCTCGACAGCATGATCCTCACCGCTCGTGAGTCCCTCGACCAGAGCTATCGTAAGACCATGTACAAGGCCTGCCTCGGCATCGTTGTCGACTGGGCCGTTGAGGTTCCCGTCTATCAGCGCCAGAACGCGATCATCTTCTCCACCGAGCGCGTCAACATGAGCACTATGACTCCCGACATCACCACCTTCTACAAGTGGTATGCCGAGATCGAGAACATCGAGCTCAACTGATTCCCAATCGCATTTTGCCGGATCTCTGATCTAAATTCGAGCAGCCCGGCGGTCTTCACCGGCCGTCGGGCTGCCCCGACTGCGCGGCAAGGAGCGCTTCTCTTTTCAGAGGAGCGTTGCTTGATGTGCAGCAAAAAATGAGAGAGAGATAGCAACCGAGAGCAGCACATCAGAACGGAGGTAATTTGCTTGCGAAAATACATAGTAAAACGAATCTTGATTTCCATCGTGATCCTCTTCTTTGTGGGATTCATTATCTACGCGCTGATGCGCTGCCTGCCTACTTCCTTCATTGAGAATATGGCACGGCAGAAGTCCATGCAGCCGGGCTCAAAGAGCTTCGACGACTGGATGGCACAGCTCAATGCCATGTACAACATGGACAAGAGCGTCATTCCCGGTTATCTTTCCTGGCTCGGTACCGCCATTCGCGGTGATTTCGGCGACAGCTGGTTCTACACCGTGCCGGTGCTTGAAAAGTTCAACGACTGCATCTGGCTCTCCTTCGTGATGGGCGGCATCGCCTTCATCCTCGAGATCCTCATCGCAGTTCCTCTCGGCGTTATCGCCGCAACCAAGCAGTATAGCAGAACCGACTACACGATCTCTGTTATCGCGCTGGCCGGTATCTCTCTGCCGACCTTCTTCTTCGCTTCTCTTCTGAAGCTGGTCTTCTCCGTCAAGCTCGGCTGGTTCGACCTCTTTGGTCTGGTCAGCCGTAACTACAATCAGCTCAGCGCGTGGGGGCAGGTCATGGATAAGGCGAACCATCTTGTGCTGCCGATCGTCACGCTGGTCGTCATCAGCACGGGTTCTCTCATGCGCTACACCCGCACCAATATGCTCGAGGTGCTCAACGCGGACTACATCCGTACCGCGCGCGCCAAGGGCCTTTCCGAAAAGAAGGTCATCTATCACCATGCCTTCCGCAACACCCTCATTCCGCTGGTCACCATCATCGGCGGCAGCCTGCCGGGTCTTTTCTCCGGCGCGCTGATCACGGAGACCCTCTTCGCCATCCCCGGCATCGGCTACATCTCCTATCAGGCAATGGTCGGCGGCGATATTCCGTTCTCCATGTTCTACCTTGTATTCCTGTCGGTGCTGACGCTGCTCGGCAACCTCATCTCCGACATTCTGTACGCCGTGGTCGACCCGCGCGTGCGCATCGCTTAAGAAAGGGGGAAGATCATGAGCGTTTTTGATTACAATAAAGAGCAGGATAACCGCAAGCCGTTCCACGCTTCCGGTATGGCGGAGAACGCCGCCAAGCGCGCGACGGAAGACAATCAGGACAAGTACGCCAAGCAGGATAATACCCCCTCCGGCGGCAATGACGAGCACTACTCCCTCAACGACGACCGCCGCGTTAAGGTCCTGTCCCCCGGCGCGCTCGTTGCCAAGCGTTTTTTCCGCAACCGCCTTGCGGTCGTGGGTCTGAGCATCCTCGTTTTCATGTTCGTCTTCTCCTTCATCGGCGGCCTCATCTCCCCCTACGGCGAGGATGAGTTCTTCTACCGTGAGGATCAGATCAACAAGGAATTCGCCGTCGTGACGGAAAACAGCGATTTCCGCTACATGGCCAAGGATTCCAACCTCTTCGGCTCCGCCGTTCAGGCGCAGACGATGCTTGCCATCCAGAAGGGCAACGAGGCCTTCGCCTACAACGGCACCAATTACGCCCTCGCGCAGGAGGGTACGGACTTCTACGCCATCTCCTCCGGCGGCAATCTGGTCGGCATCGCCTATAAGGACGTTGTCAGCCCCTCGACCGAGGGGCAGGCGCTGAGCTTTGAGTTCGTCTATGCCGCGCTCAAGTCTCATGCCGCGCTCGAGCAGGAGCTTGAGGATGAAGCCGCGCAGGAAACTGCCGGTGCCTCCGAAGCCGCCGGCGCGACCGACGAAACTTCCGCGCCCGCTGAGTCCACTGAACCCGCCGAGCCTGCCGAGCCCGCTGTCAAGAGCTTTACGGTCGACGGCCTCACCTACACGATCGATGAGGATGGCGGCGTACTGCAGGGCGAGCAGGAAGTGGCCTACATCAGCCGCTACATCGTGCAGGCCATCATGCCTGACGTCTTCCTCTCCCGCGACTTTAAGGAAAAGCTCATCGACACCATCGATGCCGGCGAGACCAAGTTCACCTACACCGACGAGTCCCTGATCCTTGACGACGAGACCGACACCGCTCTCGAAGGCGAAGAGGCCGGTATCGGCGCCATGGACGACGGCCTGCCCGAAGAGGACAACACCGCCTCCAGCGCCACGGCGGAATACACCATCGAGCGCAGCCAGAACCACGCCAACTGGATCATCCGCCAGCAGCAGTCCTCCCGCCAGTACGACACCTACCGTTCCCCCTGCGCCAAGCACTGGCTCGGTACGGATAAGTACGGCATGGATATGCTCACGCGCCTGATGTACGGCGGCCGCGTGTCCCTGATGATCGGCTTTATCGTCATCATCATCGAGACCGTGCTCGGCGTTATCCTCGGCGGCGTTGCCGGTTACTTCGGTGGCTGGATCGATAACCTCATCATGCGTCTGGTCGATATCTTCTACTGCATTCCCTCCATGCCCATCATCCTGATCCTCGGCGCAGCCATGGACCAGCAGCGCGTGGAGCCCGGCAAACGACTCATATATTTGATGCTCATCCTCGGTATCCTCGGCTGGGCGGGTATTGCGCGTCTCGTCCGCGGCCAGATCCTCTCCCTGCGCGAGCAGGAGTTCATGACCGCCACCGAGGCCTGCGGCATCAGCGTCAAGAGCCGCATCTTCAAGCACCTGATCCCCAACGTCATTCCGCAGCTGATCGTCAACTGCACGATGGGTCTCGGCTCCGTCATCATCACCGAGGCTACCCTCAGCTTCCTCGGTCTCGGCGTCAAGTTCCCGTTCGCTTCCTGGGGTAATATCATCAACGACGTCAACAACACCCACGTGCTGACGACTTACTGGTTCATCTGGATCCCCGCGGGCCTGCTGCTCCTGCTCACCGTTCTCGCCTTCAACCTCGTCGGCGACGGTCTGCGCGATGCGTTTGACCCGAAGATGAAGCGCTAAAGGAAGGAGGGCATCAGAAATGGCTAAAAAGAACAATGACGGCTATCTTTCCGCAAAGGAATCGCGCCGCATCTCCAAGGAAAACCGCAAGATCACCAATCAGCTCGAAAAGCAGCACAAGCGCAAGAATGTGCCCGAGAGCGAGTATCTGACGCAGATGAAGGACAACGCAAACGTCCTTGAGATCGACAATCTGCACACCTATTTCTTCACCGACGTCGGCACGGTGCACTCCGTGGACGGCATCTCCTTCAACGTTCCCATCGGCAAAACGGTGGGCGTTGTGGGTGAGTCCGGCTGCGGCAAGTCCGTGACGAGCCTTTCGATCATGCAGCTTCTGCAGCGTCCGCAGGGTCAGGTCGTCGAGGGCGAGATCCGCCTGAATCTCGGCGACAAGGCCTACGACGTGACGAAGGCACCCGACACCGTGATGCAGCATCTGCGCGGCAACTTCATCTCCATGATCTTCCAGGAGCCGATGACCGCGCTGAATCCCGTCTTCCGCATCGGTGACCAGGTCGATGAGGTCATCGCCCTGCACAACGAAGAGGGCCACGACAAAGAGCAGATCAAGGAGCGCACCATCAAGCTCCTTGAAATGGTCGGCATCGCCAACAGCGAGGGCGTCTACAAGATGTTCCCGCACGAGCTCTCCGGCGGTATGCGCCAGCGCGTCATGATCGCCATGGCGCTTGCGTGCAGCCCCAAGCTCATCATCGCCGACGAGCCCACCACGGCGCTCGACGTGACCATTCAGGCGCAGATCCTCGATCTGCTGCGCAACCTCAAGGACCGCATCAATTCCTCCATCATGTTCATCACGCATGACCTCGGCGTCATCGCGGAGATGGCGGACTTTGTGGTCGTCATGTATGCCGGCCGCATCGTCGAGCAGGGCACGGCGGAGGAGATCTTCGCCCACCCCGTGCACCCCTACACCATCGGTCTGATGGCGTCCAAGCCGGTCGTCGGCAAGCAGGTCGACAAGCTCTACTCCATCCCCGGTAAGGTCCCCAACCCCATCAACATGCCGAACTACTGCTATTTCAAGGACCGCTGCGAAATGTGCGTGAACGGCTGCGAGGGCGCTTATCCGCATGAGATCTCCCTCTCCCCGACGCACAAGGTCAGCTGCTACCGTTACTATCCCGAAAACATGAAGAAGGAGGGTGAATAAGATGGCTGAGCACAAGGACAATCCGTTCCAGGACCCCAATTTCACCCCCGTGGAGTATGATCCGCAGTACATCCTGCAGGTCAACCACCTGAAGAAGTACTTCCCCATCAAAAGCGGCATGATCTCCCACACGGTCGGTCACGTCAAGGCTGTCGACGGTGTCACCTTCAACTTGAAGCGCGGCACGACGATGGGTCTCGTCGGCGAGTCCGGCTGCGGTAAGACCACCACGGGCCGCACCATCCTCCGCCTGTACGACAGCAAAACCGCCGGTCAGGTCCTCTTCAACGGTCAGGAGGTCTACGACCTCTCCCCCAAGGAGATGCGCGCTCTGCGCACGAAGATGCAGATCATCTTCCAGGACCCGTTTTCCTCCCTCTCCCCGCGTATGCCGGTCGGCGAGATCATCGGCGAGGCCGTGCGTGAGCACAACCTTGTCCCCAAGGCCGAGTTCGACGATTACATCGATCAGGTCATGGACAACTGCGGTCTTCAGCCCTTCCACAAGGACCGCTACCCGCACGAGTTCTCCGGCGGCCAGCGCCAGCGTATCTGCATCGCGCGTGCGCTCGCGCTCAACCCCGAGTTCATCGTCTGCGACGAGCCGGTCTCCGCGCTGGACGTGTCCATTCAGGCGCAGATCATCAACCTGCTGAACGAGCTGCAGGATCAGTACAAGCTGACCTATCTCTTCATCAGCCACGACCTTTCCGTTGTTGAGCACATCTCCGACACCGTCGGCGTTATGTACCTCGGCAATCTCGTGGAATACGGCGCGAAGGAAGACATCTTCCGCAATCCCCTCCACCCCTACACGAAGGCGCTCTTCTCCGCCATCCCCGTCCCCGACCCGACGGTGAAGATGAAGCGCATCGTGCTCGAAGGCTCCATCCCCTCCCCCGCCAACCCGCCTAAGGGCTGCAAGTTCCACACCCGCTGCGCGAACTGCATGAAGTGCTGTGAGGAGGAGGCTCCCGTCCAGCGTGAGATCGAGCCGGGCCACTTCGTGTGCTGCCACCTCTACGATAAATGAGACGGAACGAGCGCATCTACGAGGATGACGACGGCCGCACCGTAGCCGACATGAGCGGCATCGAGCCGCAGCCGATGCTCATTCCCCGCATTTACAAACGGCGTGACCGCGCGGATTTCCGCGAGCCGGACGCCCCCGAGGCGAACGACCGTCCGTGGGACACGAGCGGCGAGCTGAGCCGCGAGGAGCGCAACGCCGCCATCGGCGGCGCGCTGAAGGCAGGTCTTCTGATTGGACTTACCTTCCTTGTTGCCGGTGCGCTGGCGATCATCGCAATGCAGACCATGTGGTCGTAATACGAACGAAAGAGGGATCACCGTCAAGGTGATCCCTCTTTTTGCGCCTTCTGAGGCGCTGTGAGAGCATTTGAACTTACGGGTCATTTCTCCTTATCGGCCCGCTGTTCCGCGGCGCGCAGCGCTCACTATGCGGCCTGCCGCGTCTTATCCTGAGCGCACAGGTCATCTTTCGACCGATGCAGGAGAAGCGGGCAAAAAAAGAGCACCCAACAGGGTGCTCTTTTTCAAAAGCTTCTCGCTTAGCCGAACAGGGACATCAGGACGCCTGCGGCGATGGCGGAACCGATAACACCGGCAACGTTCGGGCCCATGGCGTGCATGAGCAGGAAGTTGGCGGGGTTCTCCTTCTGGCCGACGACCTGGGAAACACGCGCGGCCATCGGAACGGCGGAAACACCGGCGGAACCGATCAGCGGGTTGATCTTCTCCTTCAGGAAGAGGTTCATGAGCTTGGCAAGCAGGACGCCGCCAGCAGTACCGAAGCCGAAGGCAACGATACCCATCGCCATGATCTCGATGGTCTGGAGGGAAAGGAAGGTGGTGGCGGTGGCAGTTGCACCGACGGTGAAGCCGAGGAAGATGGTGACGATGTTCATCAGCTCGTTACCGGCGGTCTTCTGCAGACGATCCACAACGCCGGACTCCTTGAAGAGGTTACCGAGCATCAGGCACGCGATCAGAGGAGCGGCGGAAGGAACGAGCAGCGCCACGAACACGGTGATCATGATGGGGAAGATGATCTTCTCGCGCTTGCTGACCTGACGCAGCGGGCGCATCACGATCTTACGCTCTTCCTTGGTGGTCAGAGCCTTCATGATGGGAGGCTGGATGACCGGAACGAGCGCCATGTAAGAGTAAGCGGCAACGGCGATGGGGCCGAGCAGCTCGGGAGCGAGACGGGAGGTGACGAAGATCGCGGTCGGGCCGTCAGCGCCGCCGATGATACCGATGGAGGCGGACTGCTGATAGGTGAAGCCCATGAACTGGGTGCCGACATAGGTCATGAAGATACCGAGCTGGGCGGCAGCGCCGAGCAGCAGGGACTTGGGGTTCGCGATCAGGGGGCCGAAGTCGGTCATCGTACCGACGCCCATGAAGATCAGGCAGGGGTAGATGCCCAGCTTAACGCCGAGGTAGAGCACGTCCAGAAGACCGAGGCTGACCGTGCTGCCGACAGCCCAGGGTGCAAGCACCGCCTCAGCAACGCCGGACTCTGCCATTTCTGTCAGGAATTCCTGCGTGATGGGCGCTCCTCCGAAGAGGTCCCAGTGGACGTGTCCGCCGGCGAAGAGGATCTCGTGGAACATTTCCGCGCCGGGGAGGTTGGTGCACAGCATACCGAAGGCGATGGGCAGCAGCAGCAGCGGCTCAAAGCCCTTTACGATGGCCAGATACAGCAGCGCGAAGGAAATGCCGATCATGATGAGGCACTTCCAGTTGCCGTCCTGACCAAACATATAGAAGCCGGTCTGCTGCAAGAAGTTCATAATAGCAACCATTTATGTTTCTTTTCCTTTCACAGTTAATTCGGGGAGGTTGCTGTAGCTTAGCCGATGACGCAGAGAACGTCGCCGGGGTTCACAGCAGCGCCCTTGGCAACTGCAACGGAGGAAACGGTGCCCGCGCAGGGAGCGAAGATCTCGTTCTCCATCTTCATGGCCTCGAGGATGAAGAGCAGATCGCCCTCCTTGACAGCCTGACCGGCGGCGACCTTCACATCGAGGATGGTGCCGGGCATGGGGCTGGCGACAGTGCCGGCACCGGCGGGAGCGGCAGCCTTGGGAGCGGCAGCGGGAGCAGCGGCAGGCGCGGGAGCAGCAGCGGGAGCGGGAGCGGCAGCGCGGGCAACGGGAGCCGCGGCAGCGCGGGAGACGGGAGCGGAAGCCATGCGGCCGCCGGCAGCGGACTCGACGGTGACTTCGTAGGTGGTGCCGTTAACGGTGACATTGTACTGCTTGATCATAGTTGTTTTCTCCTAAAAATAAATTAGATTTTTTTGATGTTCACGATGTTCATGCTGCGGGAGGGAATACCGATCTCTTCGGAGAGAGCGGCAGTGATCGCGGCCACGATCTCAGGCTGCATCCCCTGCGGCTTGGGTGCGGGGGCGGCAACAGGAGCAGCGGCAGCAACGGCGGGCGCCTTTTCTTGGCCCTTGAGAACCGCACCCATCACCATGGTGAGGAAAATGATGCAGATCAGGCCAAAGAAGACCGTACCGATACCCATCAGGGTAACGAAAATCGGGCTGTATTCCATTTCTTCCTTTTACCTTTCAATTTTGGATTATAGCAAAGCGTTTGCCCTTCTTGCAAGCGCCAGTGCTCATTTTTTGCAGCGATTTAACGACCTTTCCCCCCTGCCTTTCGACAGGAGGGAAAGAGGGTCATCCTTACTGCACGGACAGAACGTCGGCAAACGCCTGAATGGCGGTCGCCGCCTGGCCGAAGTCACGCATCTGCTGGTCAACACCGAGCTTGATGAAGGGGATACCGGCGGCGTCGAGCGCCTTCTTGAGGTACGGGAACTCCATCTCCTCGGGGTCGCAGAACTGCTGCATGAAGAGCACGAGGCCCTGAGCGCCGGATTCCTTGACCATGTTGGCAACGAACTCGCCGCGGCGGTTCTTGCTGGACTGCGGATCGTAGAGCAGCACGTCGTAGTCAGTGTTGGTGAACTGCTCGACGAGAGCCATCATCGGATCGCCCTCCTCGCTCGCGTCGGTGCGGAACGCGCGGGACTCATGGGCAACATCGTCCGCCGCGATGGCAACGTTGTTGTCCTTGAAGATCTTCAGCAGCGCCGGGTTATCGCAGATGATGCCGGAGGTGACGACCTTGACGCCGTTCCACTTGGCGGCGGGCAGCGCGGCGATCTCGGCGTTGAGCGCCTCGAGCTTCTCGGTGTACTCGGCCTTATCCATGAACCAGGCAGCCTTCAGAACGGCCGAGCGCATGATCGGGTCGACGACGTCGCAGTGCTCGCTTGCGAGCTTGACGAACTCGCGGCGGGCGGCGCGGGACTTGTTGTAGACCTTGATGGCCGCAGCGATGTCCTCGCTCTTGATCTCGTGACCGGCGATCTTCTCAAGGCCTTCCTTGACGGCGTTGTACTGATCCAGGCAGAACTGCTTGCCCCAGTCGGCAAAGCGGTTCTGAGGATGGGCGAGGAAGATGCAGGGCAGCTTCTCGCTCATGGCGACGCGGATGTTCTGGCTCATGGGGCGCAGCGTGTCGCAGATGGTCGGGGTAATGACACCGTCCAGCAGATCCATCGTGCCGTCAAGCAGCATCTCGAGGTCGAGCTGGGCGATGGTGCAATAGAAGGTCGCGCAGTATTCCTTGGAGCGCTGCTCGGTCTTGTTGTTGCTGCCCCACATGCCGAACGGCATCATACCGGCGGCGTAAACCAGCTCTTCGGGGGCGTAATAAGGCATCACGCCGATGCACTTTTTGCCTGCGTCCTTATAGGCCTTGAGCTGGCCCTTGGGATTGGCGGCAACAGCGGAAAACTCATTAACGATAGCTTCGATACTCATTTTTGCACGCCTCCTTAGTCTTTCTTGTTGGCTTCCATAGCCTCGACCAGACCCTGCACGCGGGTCGCGTACTGCGCTTCGTTGAAGTTGCGCGGGTCAGCCTGGTCGCCGTCGAAACCGGCGCAGGGCACGCCGAGGTCAGCGGTGAAGCGGCGCTGCATTTCAGCCATGTAACCGGACCAGGGCTTGCAGGAGCGGTTGTAGTGGACGAGCACACCGTCGACCTTATTGTCGCGGCAGATTCCCTCGCGCCAGGCAACGCCCTGCTCAATGCAGACGGAGTTGGGCGCCTTGTAGTAAGCGCGAGCCATTTCGTCCATGTTGTTGTAAACAAAGCCGAACGCGGGCGCGTACACAACTGCGGTGACGTTGATGCCATTCTCCTTGAGGGGCTTAAAGAGGTTCGGGAGCTTCGGCCAGCAGGGGATGCCCTCGAACATGACGCGGTACTGCTCGGGGAAGGGCAGCGTGGAGGTGCCTTCCTCAATGTTCTTCTGCAGGTCCTTGGACAGGAGTTCGAAGGCGTCGGCAGCAGCTTCCTTGCCGCGGGCGGTGACGACGTCGGCCATGTGGTTGAAGAGGTCGAAGCCGCTCATCGGGGCGGGCTTGTACTGCAGGAAGTCGCAGACCTTGAGCCAGTTCTGCGCGGTGCGG
>Ga0129314_1000685_pt1 | contig 32290 bp, 24 predicted proteins | sample O1111metagenome_FD_94431 | JGI IMG/M metagenome (GOLD analysis project Ga0129314, IMG submission 94431) | Orangutan individual fecal microbial communities from fecal samples from Wisconsin, USA - O1111 metagenome | ecosystem: Host-associated > Mammals > Digestive system > Large intestine > Fecal... | reverse complement strand
GTGTGGGTGCGGTGAATGGACACATCCTCCACCGTGAAGTTCTTGGCGGCCTCGGCTTCGGCCTCCGCCTCCCGCATTTTGGTGTACTCGTCCTTGATCTTGCCCATGATGCGGCTGATCTGCAGGCCGCCGTAGCCGATGGCTGCATACATCTCATCCGGGTTGTTCATGCGCTGGCGGCGGGCGATCTCGCCCATAAACTCGTCCCACTTTTCGGGCGGAATGTCCACCAGGGCACGGCGCATCTCCCGCTCCAAGGCGGTGCGGCCCTCCTGAATGTTCTCCTCCCGCCGCTCCTTCTTGAACCAGTTGCGGATCTTGTTCTTGGCCTCACTGGTTGCCACGATCTTCAGCCAGTCGCGGCTGGGGCCCTTGTCCGCCGGGCCGGTGACGATCTCGATGATCTCGCCGGTGGCCACCTTGTGGTCAATGGGAACCATCTTGCTGTTTACTTTGGCGCCGATCATCCGGTTGCCCACCGCCGAGTGAATGGCGTAGGCAAAGTCAATGACCGTGGCACCGGTGGGCAGGGCGATCACATCGCCCCGGGGCGTAAAGGCAAACACCTCTTCGGGCAGCAGGTCGCCCTTCAAGTCGCGCAGGATGTCGCCCACGTCGCTGGAATCCCGCTGGCTTTCCAGCAGCTGGCGCACCCAGGCCAGGCGGTCGTCCAGCTTGTCCTTGCCCTGCACACCCGCCTTGTACTTCCAGTGGGCGGCCACGCCGTATTCCGCCACCTGATCCATCTCCCAGGTACGGATCTGCACTTCAAAGGGCAGTCCCTCATGGCCGATGACCGTGGTGTGCAGCGATTGATACATATTGGGCTTCGGGGTGGAAATATAGTCCTTGAAGCGGTTGGGCAGCGGGTGGTACATATCGTGGATCACACCCAGCGCATTGTAGCACTCGGCCACCGAGTCCAGAATGATGCGCACGGCATACACGTCGTAGATCTCATCAAACTCCTTTTTCTGCATGATGGTCTTGCGGTAAATGCCGTAAATGCTCTTGACCCGGCGCTTCATGTAGGCATTCTCCATGCCGTTTTCCTTCAGGCGCTCCTGAATGGCATGGCTCACATGCTCCAGAAATTCATTGCCGCGGTGCTTGGCCAGCTGTTCCTTGATCTCGTTGTAGCCAACGGGGTCCAGATACTGTAGGCTGCGGTCCTCCAGCTCTTCCTTGATGCTGCTGATGCCCAGGCGGTGAGCAATGGGGGCGTACACCTCCATGGTCTCCTTGGCCTTGTCCCGGCGCTTCTGCTCCGGCCAGGCATCGCCGGTGCGCATATTGTGCAGCCGGTCACACAGCTTGATGATCATCACCCGCACGTCCTGGCTCATGGCCAGCAGCATCTTGCGCAGGTTTTCGGCCTGCTGCTCCTCCACAGAGGAGAACTTCAATTTGGTCAGCTTGGTCACGCCGTCCACCAGCAGGGCCACATCCGGGCCGAACTGGCTGCTGATCTCGTTGACGGTAACGGCGGTGTCCTCCACCACATCGTGAAGAAGGCCGCCCGCCACACTCTCCGAGTCCATTCCCAGATCCACCAGCAGGCAGGCCACATGCAACGGATGGCAGATGTACGGCTCGCCGCTGCGGCGGAACTGCCCATCGTGGGCCTTTTCTGCCAGCTGGTAAGCCTTGTGGATCATTTCAACATTGTAAGGCCGGCCCGAATTTTCAAGGGCATGGGCCAGATCGTCGTACACAATATACTCAGCCATGCATCATTCCTCCATCATCGCCCGCAGCACCGGGGCGCTGGTCAAGTCCTTTTTCTCTTTGGTGGGCACCAGCACGTACCGGCGCGCGCCCTCGGTCTCCTCCACCGCGATCAGGTTCAGCTCGGTCAGCGCTTCCAGACTCACCAGCGTTTTGCCCGTCAGCTGGGGGCCCATGCGGGCAAACAGCGGCTGCAGGTCGTTTGCGTCCACCCGGCCGCTGCGCAGCTGGCGGTACAGGGCCACGGTGTCGTCCCGCTCGGGCTTCAGCAGGGTGCGCTGCTGCCCATCCAGATGGGCCCCGCTGCGCCATGCCTCATACAGAGCCGCCTGACGGGCCGGCTCATTGCCCAGCCCCGCCGGGCGAAGCTCCCGGGCGCGGCCGGAGACCATCGGCCCGTTGCGGCCCTCATAAACGGAGAAGCTCACCGCCGCGTCCACCCGGTCTCCGGGCTGATACGGGATGTTGGCCGGGGCCACGCCGAAGCAGGCCAGATACAGCCCTGCGGTGCCCTGCCGCAGCCGCACCCGGCTGTGGCGGCCATCCCCCATGGGATACACCCCATCCACAATGGCGTTTTCCACAAGGAACAGCGGGGCCGGGTTGCCGTGGCCGCAGGGGGCCAGATAGTCCAGCCCCTGCACCTCTTCCACCGTCACCTCGTCCAGCCTTACCGGCACATCCAGCCGCAGGGGCGGCTGCTGGGGCAGCGGGTACGTTTTGGCCGCCCAGGCGTTGATCTGCTTCCGGAAGGCTTCCAGATTCTCCCGCCGGATGGAAAGCCCGGCCGCCAGGGCATGGCCACCGAAGCGCACCAGCATCTCCTGACAGGCCGAAATGGCCTGGTGCAGGTGGAAGCCCTCAATGCTGCGGCCGCTGCCCTTGCCCTCGTCTCCCTGCATGGAAATGACGATGGCCGGGCGGCCGTAGCGCTCCACCAGGCGGCTGGCCACAATTCCGGTCACACCGGGGTGGAAGGCATCGCCCCACACCACCAGCACCCGGTCGTTCTTCCGGGCGGGGTCGGCATCCAGCTGCTCGTTCACCCGGGCCAGAATTTCCTGCTCCGCGTTCTGCCGGTCCTGATTGCACTGGTTCAGCCGGCCGGCCAGGTCGGCCGCCCGCTCGGCATCCTCACACAGCAGCAGCTGCAGCGCCAGAGCAGCGCTGTCCATCCGGCCGGCCGCGTTCAGGCGTGGGGCCAGCGTGTAGCTGATGGTGTCCGCCGTCACCGTGCGCCCGCCCATGCCGCTGACTTCCAGCAGGGCCTCAATGCCCGGCCGCCCGGAATTCTGCAGCGCTTCCAGCCCGCGGCGCACCAGCGTGCGGTTCTCGCCGGTCAGGTCCATCACGTCCGCCACCGTTCCGATGGCCGCCAGGTCACCGCAGAAATCCAGCAGCTCCTCCGGCGGGCAGCCGTCCAGCGCACAGCACAGCTTGAAGGCCACGCCTGCGCCCGAAAAGCCCTTGTACGGACTTTCGTCGTCGGCGCGCATGGGGTCCACCACGGCAACGGCTTTGGGCAGCTGCTGGGGCGGCAGGTGGTGGTCCGTCACCACCAGATCAAGGCCCAGCTGGGCGGCCAGCTCGGCCTCGGCCCCGGCGGAAATGCCGTTGTCCACCGTGATGATGAGCCGGTAGCCCTTGTCGGCCAGGCTGCGGATCACCTTTTCGGAAAGCCCGTAGCCCTCCCCTTCCCGGCTGGGCAGCATACAGCGCACATCCGCCCCCATGTTGCGCAGATGGGAGTAGAGCAGTGCCGTGGCGGTCACACCGTCCACGTCGTAGTCGCCGAACACCACCATCTTCTCTTCGTCGTCAATGGCGCGCAGAATGCGCTCCACGGCTTTGTCCATGTCCTTCATGAGCATGGGGTCGGTGAGGGGCGCATCCTGCCCCAGCAGCCCCATGGCCTTTTCCGGCGTATCCAAACCACGGGCGGTCAGCACCCGCGCCAGCAATTTTGGCGCACCGATCTGAGCCGCCAGCTTCGCTGCAGCCTGCTCATCGGGGCGGTTCACTTGCCAGGCACGGTATGTCATCGGATCTGTTCCTCCTGTTGATGCTCACGGAATTTAATAAATTCACGAAAGTTCTTTTTTAATCGTTTTTACTTATTTAAATTTACTTATTTAAAGTCTTTAAGGGCGGCTTCCGGCCTCATCCAAACGCCGTGGCCGGCAGCGCCCGCAAGGCTCAGTCTCCTGCTTTGTACTGGCCCAGAATGGCCCGGGCCACGCGCAGGCCGTCCACCGCCGCGCTCATAATGCCGCCGGCGTAGCCCGCGCCCTCTCCGCAGGGGTACAGCCCCGGCAGGTCCAGCGCCTGAAAGTCCTCCCCGCGGGGCAGGCGCACCGGGCTGGAAGTTCGCGTTTCCAATCCGGTCAAAATGGCGTCCGGCGCCGTATACCCGGCGATTTTCCGCTCAAAGGCGGAAAGGCCGGTGCGCATGGTGGAAGCCAGTTCTTCCGGCAGCAGACTGCCCAGATCATAGGGGGTCACGCCCCGGTCATAGGTGGGCTGCACCCGGCCGATGGTCAGCCGCCCCTGCCCGGCCAGAAAGCTGGGCACATTCTCCGCCGGGGCTGCATATCCGCCGCCGCCCGCCCGGTAGGCCGCCTGCTCCAGCCGACGCTGGAAGGCAATGGCCCGTGCCGGGTCCTGATCGAAGTCGCGGCCGTCCACGCTGACCACCACCGCCGCGTTGGCATTTTTGCCGTCGCGGGCATGGTAGCTCATACCGTTGGTGACCACGCCGCCCTCTTCGCTGGCCGAAGCCACCACCTGGCCGCCCGGGCACATACAGAAGGTATACACGCACCGCCCGCCCACCTGCTGGCTGAGCTGATACTCGCCATGGGGCAGGGCCGGGTGCCCCGCCGCCTCGTGGTACAGGCTTTCTTCAATGGCAGTTTGCAGGTGCTCGGCCCGGAAGCCCACCGAAAAGGGCTTGCAAGTGAGGTTCAGGCCGCTCGCCTGCAGCATGGCAAAGGTATCCCGGGCCGAATGCCCCACCGCCAGCACCAGCACCTCACAGGGCAGTGCGCCCTCCGTGGTCTCGATGCCCGCAAGACGCCCGTTTTTCACCGTCAGGCCGGTGAGGGCCGTGTTGAACCGCACCTCGCCGCCCAGCTGCTCGATTTCCCGCCGAATGGAGGCAATGACCTGCCGCAGCAGGTCGGTGCCCACATGGGGCTTCTGCCGGATGGCGATCTCCGCCGGGGCGCCGTGCTGCAGAAAGGTCTCGGTGACAAAGCCGCACAGCTCATCCCCAATGCGGGTGGTGAGCTTGCCGTCCGAAAAGGTACCGGCGCCGCCCTCACCGAACTGGATGTTGGCGTTGGGGTTCAGTTCGCCGGTGGCGGAAAAATGCTCCACCGCCTTCACCCGCTCTTCCAGTGCCGGGCCGCGCTCCAGCACCAACGGCCGCAGCCCCTGCCGGGCCAGCAGCAGGGCACAGAACAGGCCCGCCGGCCCAAGGCCGCACACCACCGGGCGGGTTTTCAGCGTCTTTTCGCCCTTTGGCAGAATCAGCTGCACCGGTTTGGATACAGCAACGCAGGGCGCAGCCCCGGCATAAGCCGGTTCCGCACCCTCGTCGTTGAGTGTGATGGCTACGGTGTACACCAGCACCGGCTTGCGATGCCGGGCATCCACCGAAATTTTTGCAATGCCGCTCTCCCGCACGGCGGCGGCGGGCAGATGCAGAATGCGCAGGGCCTCCTGCACGGCCTGCCGCTCCATACAGGAGAGAGGCAGCCGAATGTTGCGTACCAAAAGCATACTGGGTCTCGTTTCTATTTCTCGTTTCACGGGCGCCTTTGTCGGCTGGAATCGCCGCTCAGCGCGAGGTGATGTTGCATTCCACGGTGTAGCTGCCCACAGCGAACACGCCGGAGGCCGCCGGCACATAAATCTGCACCGTCAGGTTCTGCTTGCCCACCGACACCTGAATGTCCTGCGCGTCGATCTGGGCCACCACACTGGAAGCGGACAGGCCCGCGATCTCGTCCTTTGGGCCGATGAGGGTCACATTGTTGATGCGGGTGTTTTCCGGCTCCAGCTGGTAGTTTGCAGGCAGGTTGATGACCCGGATGTTGTCCCGGCTCACGTTCAGCACCTTCCGAGCCAGATTGGAGGAATCGAAGCTGAGGGTAACCGCCGTCACATTCTCCTGGCTGACAATGTTTTCCGGCAGCTCAATGCTCATGGGCCAGTCCTTATCCAGCTCAAAGGTGCTCAGGTCAAAGTAGCCCACCGAAAGGCTCGTCATGGTGGCGATCTGCCGGGCCGGGCCAGCCACGGTCAGCGTCTGCTGGGACAGGGTGTAGGGCAGCTTGCTCACATCAAAGCCCGGAGGGGCGTTCAAAAAGTCCACCGTCAGTGGGAGATTTGCCAGCTGATACACCGAGAAACTCACGCTGGCCCGGTCGGCCGAAGTTTCGGCATATTCCAGTTGAAGGGGGTTGCCCTCCTGGTCGGTGTATTCCAGGTCCACCTGCACCACAGCGCTGTCAGAAAGCTCGCTGTCCATGGTGACCGGGGCGGTGACCTTGCTGATTTGGTTCAGTTCGGTTTCCGGCCCCTGAATGGTGACCTCCGAAGGCGAGCAGCTCACCGAATTCAGCACATAGCCGCTGGCCGGTTTCAAATCGCTCACATCGGTGGTCACGGTGAAGGTCCGCTCCACCACCTTGTCCAGAATCACATCCACGGTGCTGGACTGGCCGTCGGTCAGTTCCACCTTCACCTGGTTTTCCAGGCTGCCGTCCGCCATGCGAACCTTCAGCGGCAGTGTCACCTCGCCGCTTCCGGTCACCACCGAGTAATCCGGATACACAATAAAGTCCGAGGCGTCCAGGCCGCCCAGCACCGAACCGTTGCCGGTGCAGGTCACCCGCACTTTATAGTCCGGCTTTTTCACAATGTCCAGCCCCTGGCTGGTGTAATCGCTGGTTCCGTAGCTGTAGTCCACCGGAACACCGCTGTAGGTCTGGGTGGTGCCCGGGTTGATGACCGTGGTCACCAGCGTCCAGGTGAACACCGCAATCAGCAACGCCAGCGCCGCCCGCCCGCGGGGGTCGTCCAGAAAGGCACTGAGACTGAATTTATTCTTCTTCATTGGCTTTCCTCCGGTTCCAGAAGGGGCGCTTCTGCTCCTGGGGCTGCTCCGGTGGAACCACGTCCTCCTGAAGCAGGTTGAACAGGCTCTGCCGGTCCAGCCGGCGGATCATCACGCCGTTTTTGGCCAGCGAAACAATGCCGGTCTCCTCGCTGACCACCACGATCACCGCGTCGGAGTTTTCGCTCATGCCCAGGGCCGCCCGGTGGCGGGTGCCCATGTCCTTGCCGATCTCCAGATTGTTGGACAGCGGCAGCACACAGCCCGCCGCTTTCAGCATACCATCCCGCACCACCACGGCACCGTCGTGCAGGGGGGTGCCCTCATAAAAGATGGTGCCCAGCATTTCCCGGTTCACGTCGCCGTTCAGGGGGGTGCCGGTGCGGATGATTTCCGACAGGTTCGAGTTGCGCTCCAGCACGATCAGCGCGCCGGTGCGGGTATCCGACAGCTGCTCGGCCGCGTCGCAGATGGCCACCGTGGCCGTCTGCCAGCGAGCGCGCACCGTGGAATCATCCCGGTGTGTGCGGAACAGACTGGCCATCCACACATCCGTGCGGCCCAGCTGTTCCAGCGCCCGGCGAAGCTCTGGCTGGAACACCACGACCAGGGCCAGGAAGCCCACCTGCAGCACGTTGTTCAAAATCCAGGTCAGGGTACGCAGGTTGAAATAAAACGCCAGCGCGTACACCGCCAGAATCAGGGCCGCGCCCCGGGCCAGCTGCCCCGCCCGTGTGCGCCGCACCAAGCCGATCAGAGCGTACACCGCCACCGCTACGATGAGGATGTCCACCCAGTCGTTCCATCCGCTGGAGCGGAAGTTATTCAGGATCTTATCCAGTCCGTTCTGTAATGCAGACAATCATCCCACTCCTGTTCCCGGTTCTGCGCCGTTCCGTCTGCCTGCGCAGAGTTTTGTTCAGCATCGTTTTAGTATAGCATACTTTTTTAGTCTTGAAAACCGCCCGTTCAGCGGTCGATCAGGGCCACCGCATGGGCCGCAATGCCCAGCCCCTGGCCGGTAAAGCCCAGGTGCTCTTCGGTGGTGGCCTTCACGCTCACCGCGCCCACGTCCAGGCCCAGCGCCGCCGCCAGGTTGGCGCGCATGGCCGGAATGTGCCCGGCCAGCTTCGGCGCCTGGCACAGGATGGTGGCATCCACGTTTTCCACCCGCCAACCCTGCTGTGCCAGCAGGCGCGCCACTTCCTTCATCAGGGCCAGGCTATCCGCCCCGGCATAGGCGGGGTCATTGTCCGGGAAATGCTGGCCGATGTCCCCCATGGCCGCCGCGCCCAGCAGGGCGTCCATCACTGCATGGGCCAGCACGTCGGCGTCAGAATGGCCCAGCAGCCCCTTTTCGTAGGGAATGTCCACCCCGCCCAGAATCAGGCGGCGGCCTTCCACCAGCTTATGTACGTCGTATCCATGCCCAATGCGCATTGCTCCGGCTCCTTTCAGGTCCTCAATGGTGGTGATTTTATAATTCTCGTAGGAGCCTTCCGTCAGCCTCACCGGCTGCCCGGTCCGCTCCATCAACTGGCAATCGTCGGTCACATCCTGCTGCCCCAGCGTCTGGGCGGCCGCCAGATACGCCGCCCGGTCAAAGCATTGGGGCGTCTGCACCGCATACAGCGTACTGCGCTGGGGCGTGGCCTGCACCAGCCCGTCCGGCCCGGCCACCTTGACGGTGTCCTTCACCGGCACAGCCGGGGCCGCCGCGCCGCACTGCCACGCCGCGTGCAGCGCCCGGGTGATCACTTCTTCACTCACAAAGGGCCGCGCTGCGTCGTGAATGGCCACAAACTCGCCCGTAGCCGCCTGCACGCCGCTGCACACGCTCTCGGCGCGGGTGGCACCGCCCCGCACCACCAGCGCCGGTTTGTGGCAGGCCGCCGCCAGGGCACGGGCCGCCTCTTCGTTGCGGCTGCCCGCCACCAGCACCAGCGCGTCAATGTCCGGGTGTGCGTCAAAGGCCTCCACACTGCGCTGCAGAACCGTTTTGCCCTCAATGCAGGCCGCCAGTTTGTCAAACCCCATGCGGGTGGAATTTCCCGCCGCCACCAGCACCGCCGTTGTGGTATGTTTCATGGTTTCTCTCCCTCTGCCCGGCAGCCGAAACACTGCTTACATTCGTTTCAGCGGCCGGGCATTTGCTTATAACACTCATTAGTATTATACAGGCTCCCTTCAAAAAAATCCACCGCAATGTCCCCGGAAGCCGCCCTCTTTTTCGCCGGATGAGCCGCACGCAAAAAAGCCTCCCGAAGCGCCTGCATTCTGCCTGCAGGTTTTTCAGGAGGCTTGCGGTCCGTCCGGCTTGTACACGGCGGGTGCAGCCGCCGGTTCATGCATTCCGGCGCTGCTTTTTGTCCAGCCGCATTCGGTCGGCGATCATGGCGATGAATTCGGAGTTGGTGGGCTTTCCCCGCAGGTTGTGGATGGTGTAGCCGAAGTAGCTGTTCAAGGTGTCCACATCGCCCCGATCCCAGGCCACTTCAATGGCGTGGCGGATGGCCCGCTCCACCCGGGAGGCCGTTGTAACGTTCTGTTTGGCGATCTGCGGATAGAGCCGCTTGGTCACCGCATTGATGTACTCCGGGTCGGCCATCGTCAGCAGAATGGCGTCCCGCAGGAACTGGTAGCCCTTGATGTGGGCCGGAACCCCGATCTGATGCAGGATCTCCGTCACGGTGATCTCATCGCTGCAGATGGTCCGCGGCTGCTCCGCCACGCCAGCCGCCCGGAGGACCCGATCGGCCAGAACCGTTTCATCAAACGGTTTCACAAAATAAAAGGCAAACCCGTTGTCCAGCAGTTCCTCTTCCACACCGTCGTTCTGGAAGGTTCCGGTCACGAAAAACACCGTGCCTCTGCCGCCATTTTCCTGGTAGCGTTGCTTTACGGCCAAAGCATCCAGCCCCGGCATAAAGGCATCCAGCAGGGCCACCTGCGGGCGGTCCTCCAACAGGCACTGCAGGGCCTGACCGCCGTCCTTGGGGCAAACCGCCACATCCACGCCGCGTTTTTCCAGCGTTTCACGGCAAAGTTCCGTGACGTTGCTGCCGGTATCCGTCATCAAAAATCTGATCTTCTCCATGCGATTTTCCTCCGTTTCTCAAGTTTCCCTCAACATTGGTGATTTTACCATATATTTCCATTGCTCGCAAGGGTTTTGCCAAGATTTTTTCCATTTTATGGTAAGTTTTTCTAACAAAATCTCCGTTTTTCTGCATAATTCTCATTTTTCTCGTTGAAATGCCTGTTTTTCGTGCCTGTTTCGTCACTCGTCCGGCTTCATTCGGTTTCCAGCACCCGGTCTGCGGCGTCCAGCATGGTTTTGGCAAAAATCCCGTAGCCCTTCGCCGGGTCGTTCACCAGAACATGGGTCACTGCGCCCACCAGCCGGCCGTTCTGTACGATCGGGCTGCCGCTCATCCCCTGCAGGATTCCGCCGGTTTTTTCAAGCAGCTTCACATCGGTCACCCGCAGCAGCAGGTCCCGGTTGGCATCCCGGCTGTTCAGGTTGACCCGCTCGATCGTCACATCGTACCATTCCGGGGTCCGGCCCGCCGCCGTGGCCAGAATCTTCGCCGGGCCGGTCTGCACCTCCTGAGGCAGGGCCACCTCCATGGACTGCCCTTCCGGGGCATCGGTCAGCAGGCGGCCGTACACGCCGGTTTCGTCGTTGGCCAAAATGCTTCCCATGGCGCCGCTCTGACCAAACACGCCCTTTAATTCGCCCGGCTCCCCTCGTGTTCCTCTGGTCAGGCCGACGATTTCCACGGGCACCACTTCCCCGGCCCGCAGTGCAACGCTCTTTCCGGTGTCGCTGTCGCTGATGGCATGGCCCAGCCCGCCGTAGCTTCGGTTTTCCCGGTCCGCAAAGGTCAGGGTTCCCACCCCGGCCGCGGAATCCCGCAGCCACATCCCCGCGCGGTACTGCCCGGTCTCCCCATCCCAGGCCGGGGTCAGCTGTGCTTCGTGTTCCTGCCCGCCCCGGCGGTACACCAGCCGCAGCGAGCTGCCGCCGCTTTTCTGCACCGCTTCGGCCGCCCGGTCGTTGTTCAGCTCCTTCTGCCCATTCAGGCTTACCAGCAGGTCGCCCAGCTTCAGGCCCGCCTCCTTGGCGGGGTTGCGCAGCCCCTGCGGCGTCTCCACGTCCGTAAAGCCCACCACCATGGCCCCGTCCGAAAACATCTTCATGCCAAAGGGTGTGCCCAGCACCTCCACCGTCCGGCGCTCGGTCTCCACCACCCGCACCGTTTTCAGGGGCAGAACTTCCAGCAGGGCCAGCGTTTCATTGCGGCTTCCGTCTGCCCCCGCCGCAGCCGCCGGGCGGATCAACGCCGGGGCGGGCTTCAGCCAGGGGTACGCCGCCAGATGCAGTCCCTCCCCCTTTGCCACATAGACGGTATCCGGCAGCATGGCCGCCGCCCGGGCCAGCACCCCGGCCGCAACCAGCGCAGCCGCCGCAAGGATACGCATCACCCGGCGTTTTGCCTTGCCCATCTCCATTCCCCCTCGCGAAAAATGCACTCTGTTTGTAGTATGTGCCGGGCCGCGCGGGAATATTGCTTAGAGCGGCGCACAGATTTTTTCATGGTTCGTGCGACATTTGCCTTCGTGCCGCGATGTATCCGGCACACAGAGGCAGCGTGAACCGCACCGAGGCCGGTTCCGCAGCGGCTGCGGGGCCAAGGGGTTGACAATTTTAGCCCAGCGGGATAGAATAATGTATCCGGAATCAAACTGCAGAGAGGAGCACAATGCAATGGCAGACAGAGCAGGGACCAAACAGATCGCGGTCAACCGCCAGGCCCGCCATGAGTATTTCGTGATCGAAGCGCTTGAAACCGGCATTGAGTTGGTCGGCACCGAGGTAAAAAGCCTTCGCGCCGGCACCGTAAACCTGAAGGATTCCTGGGTGGACGTGGACAACGGCCAGCTGATCCTTCGCGGTATGCACATCAGCCCCTACGACAAGGGCAATGTGTTCAACCGCGACCCATTGCGGGAGCGGCGGCTTCTCGCCCATAAGTCGGAAATTCGCCGTCTGGGCCAGGAGATCAAGCTTCAGGGATACACACTCGTTCCCCTCTCGCTTTATTTTAAGCGTGGGCGGGTAAAGGTAGAGCTTGGCGTCTGCAAGGGCAAAAAGCTCTATGATAAGCGCGCTTCGGCCGCCGCAAAGGACGCCCAGCGCACCATCGACCGGGCCATGAAGACCCAGCGTTATTAAGTTACTGCTTTCAAGGGGCACTGCCCCTTCTTCGTGGGGATGTAAAGGTTTCGACGGGGAGAGGAAAGCGCGAGCAGCGGGTAGTGGTGAGGGACACACTATAACCTCCTTCAAAAAAATTAACTGACAACAACACTCAGTTAGCCGCAGCCTGAATTCAGGCTGCCGTTCTGCCCACGTTAGCGCGGCGTGGGGCCAGAATGTCATTTTAGCGCTGAACGTGAGCAGCCCTAAGCTTTGCGGGCGGCCATGAACTCATGAAGCTACCAAAGCGTCGGCCTGTTTGCCGGCCTGGCGCGGCGGGAATTTTGTAGACAAACTGCACCCGGAGATACTTTCGTAGACTTCTTTTCGGACACGGGTTCGACTCCCGTCATCTCCACCATTAAAAAAATCCCTTTCCGGTTGATTCCGGAAAGGGATTTTTTGTTGTTTTCATTGATTGAAACGGATGAAAGCCGCGTTGCATCTGGCCTTTTCCACCGCCGCTTATGCGCCGCTACTTTTCAGTTGTGCCGCCGTGCAGGAACTGTGCCTTCCCTGCTCAGCCCTTCAACAGGCTGATGGCCCCCCGCAGGTAATTCACGCCCACCAGCTCCAGGCCCTCAAACCGCGCGGGGTCCAGATGGCGCAGCCCCACCTTCGGCACAACGGCGCGGGTGAAGCCGATGCGCTGGGCCTCCCGCAGACGCTGCTCCAGATTGGTCACGTTGCGCACCTCGCCGCCCAGGCCCACCTCGCCGATGGCCACCGTCTTATCGCCCAGAGGCCGGTCCAGCAGAGAGGACACCAGCGCCAGGCACACCGCCAGATCGCAGGCGGTCTCGTCCAGCTGCAGGCCGCCCACGATGTTCACATAGACGTCCAGGCCGCCGAAGAAAAAGCCCGCCCGCTTTTCCAGCACCGCCAGAAGCAGGTTCATCCGGTTGTAGTCAAACCCGCTGGCTGCCCGCCGGGCCGTGCCCAGGCTGCTCTTGGTGGCCAGCGCCTGCACTTCGCTGAGGATGGGGCGGGTGCCCTCCATGGTACAGGCCACGCAGTTGCCGCTGATGCCCATCGGGCGGCCTTCCAGCAGCAGTTTGGACGGGTTGACGATCTCGGTCAGGCCCTCCCCGGTCATATCAAACATGCCGATTTCGTTGGTGGATCCATACCGGTTCTTCGCGGCGCGCAAAATCCGATAGGGCAGCGTCTTGTCTCCTTCAAAGTACAGCACCGTGTCCACGATGTGCTCCATCACCTTCGGGCCGGCGATCGCGCCGTCCTTGTTCACGTGGCCCACGATAAAGGTGGGGATCTCCAGACTTTTTGCCACATTCAGCAGGCGGGCGGCGCACTCCTTCACCTGCGAGACGCTGCCGGTCGAGGCGGTCAGGTCCGTGGTGTGCATGGTCTGAATGGAGTCGACCACCACCAGGTCGGGCTTGTCCCGCTCGATCAGGCCGCAGATCTGGTCGATGTCGTTCTCTGCAGCCAGCAGAATGTTTTCCTGCACAATGCCCAGACGGTCGGCGCGCAGCTTCACCTGCCGCACCGATTCCTCGCCCGTAATATACAGAACCTGAAACCGATTGGAGATCGCCCCGCACAGCTGCAGCAGCAGGGTGGATTTGCCCGCGCCCGGCTCGCCGCCCAGCAGCACCACGCTGCCCATCACCACGCCGCCGCCCAGCACCCGGTCCAGCTCGCTGATGCCGGTGACGATCCGGCTTTCCGCCTCCGTTGTGCTGATGCTGGCCAGCGTCTGCGGGCGAATGCTGCTGATCCCGGTCGGGCGGCTGGCGGCTGCCGCCCGGGATGTGGCCGCCTTCGGTTCCGGCGCCACAACATCCTCCACCATGGTATTCCACGCCCCGCAGGATGGGCACTTTCCCATCCAGCGCGGGCTGGTATCACCGCATTGCGTGCAAACATACACCGTTTTTAACTTTGCCATAAATTTCTCCTGAATTGGGACTGTTGTTTGAGGTTCGCCGCTTCTGCCGCGGGCCGCGAGAATCCGCGCGCCGGAAGGCATTGACAACCGGCGATCCGTGTGATATACTAAGTAATAGTTGATGTCTTAAAACCAAATACGCTGGAATAGCTCAGTTGGTAGAGCAGCTGATTCGTAATCAGCAGGTCGCGTGTTCAAGTCACGTTTCCAGCTCCAAGGATTCTCTCTGTGGTTGCAGAGAGATTTTTTGTTTTATATCTGCCTGCTCAACGGGCCGCAACACATCAAAAAGTGCACTTTCGGGCAGGCAATGATCTCAATGTAGTACACTTCCTTATAATTGTCAACAACGGAAGAGAAAGGAGCAGAACGAAAATGGCATTCTTAGGCAACGTTGAATACAGACCTGACGAAAACGGGGTTGCTGCAAGCGTCAAATGCCCGTTGGTGGACAGTTGGATTGACCCTGTTGATTGTATGGAAAATCAAGAAGTTATTGAAAGCAGCATTCCCGCCCGTTTCAAGGTAAAACCCGATTGGGAAAAGATTTGCGAATCCTGTCCATTCCGCGATTACTAACCATCCTGCATTCTTCCCGTGGTTTTGCCGCCCGGCTTGCCCATAAGGAAGCAAAACCTGCGCTATACAAAGAGCACAATGCAAATTTTAAGAACAACGTAGGTTTCTTCTTGACAAAAGCAATCTCTATTCTATCAAAGTACGCTCACCGAGGAACTCATGATAACCTTGGAGGTGATTTCACCATGAGAGCAAACAATCCTATGAATGAGGAACCTATGACGGACGAAGAGCGCCGCAGGCGGGAAGAGCGTCAGAAAGCATGGGCAAGAGAGCCTGTCAAATTCCGGAAGTTCACTCCAGAAGAAGTTGCTGAACTGAAAAAGCAAGGCCGCATTTAATTGGCTTATTTAACCACGTGCCCCGTAAGTGTGAACGAATCAGGAGGTAAAAATGAAGGTTATTGAGAGCGATACTTTCTGTGGATTCACCACTCTGAAATTTGATGGTCTCCCCTCTGACCAGTGTTTTATCGTCCCGGGAAAAGCTGTAAAAATCGATGGTGTTGTTTATCCGCGCATAGTCGCTTATGACATTGGCCCACGAATGGCCATTTCCGGAGAATACGATTTTACCGGAAAGGACGCTGAAATCATTGACTGAACCACGATGCCCCTGCATCGTGGTTTTTTCATGCCCATTTTGCCCACACGTGTCCGAACTCGTCGCCCCATCGGCGAAGCAACTGCAGCCCAATGGCAGCACAGCCAGTCATCCCATTGGTAGCACCATTCAATCCCCACAAAAGAAAAGCGCCAGGACATACGTCCTGGCGCTGACTATGGAGCGGGTTACGAGGCTCGAACTCGCCACCTTCTGCTTGGGAAGCAGACGCTCTACCGGATGAGCTAAACCCGCAGGCAAGCGATTCACCGCTTACCTGAATATTATACCCTTCTCTCAGGCTGGTGTCAAGAGATTTTTGTGCACGTCCGGCACGCATTTTGTCAAACTGCTCCGGCTTCGCCCGGTGTCATGCCTCTTCGTCCTGCTCCTGTTCCTCCATCAGCTTCTCCCATTCTTCGTACAGCTCATTCTGGTGGAAGCGGGTGTCGTCCAGATCATCGCATTTTTCCTGAAGCAGCACATGGTCCTTCAGCACTTCCGGGTCGTTGATCTCATTCTCCAGCTCCACAATGTGGGCGCCCAGCTGCTCAATTTCATCCTCGACGGCCTTCAGACGGGCGCGCAGTTCGGCCCGGCGGCGGCGCTGCTCTTTGCCGTAGGCGGGGCGCGGCGCGGCCGTCTGCGGCTTTTCGGCGGGTGCAGACGCCTCTTTGTCCTTGGCCATCAGCTGCTCATAGCTCTCATACATGGTCGCCTTGCCGTCCTCCAGATAAAGGATCGGGCAGGCCAGGCTGTTCATTAAGTAACGGTCGTGCGTCACCAGAAGCAGCGTGCCCTCATAGGCCATCAGCGCCTGGGTCAGGCTTTCGCGGGTGTAAATGTCCAAATGGTTGGTGGGCTCGTCCAGGAACATCAGATTCGGCCGCTCCAGCAGGATCTCCGCAAAGCGCAGGCGGGCCATTTCGCCGCCGGAAAGCTGGCTGCACTCCTTGAACACGTCCTCGCCCCGGAAGTTGAACCGCGCCAGGTGGCTGCGCACCTCCAGCTCGGTAAACTTCGGGTACTTATCCCAGATGGCGTCGATCACCCGGCCAGCGCGGCGGGCCTGCTGCTGTTCAAAAATGCTGGTGCGTGCCCCGGCGCCCAGCCGCACCATGCCGCCGGAGGGGCGGCGGCGGCCGTCCAGCACCTGCAGCAGGGTGGACTTGCCCGCGCCGTTCGGCCCGGCGATCACCAGCCGCTGGCCCCGCAGCACCTGCATGGAGAAAGGCTCCAGCAGCGTCCGGGTGCCGATTTTGATGCACAGATTTTTCACCGTAACCAGCTCGTTGTAGGGGGCAATGTCAAATTCAAAGCGGAATTTCAGCTCCCGCACACCGGCCTTGGGTGCCTCGGTGATCTCCATTTTTTCCAGTTGCTTGCGGCGGCTCTGGGCCATTTTCGTGGTGGACGCCCGCACCAGATTCCGGGCCACATAGTCCTCCAGCTTCTGGGCCTTGGCCACATCCGCGTCATGCTGCTTCTGCTGCTGGGCCATGGCCATTTCCTTGATGGGCAGATAGGCCGAGAAATTACCCTTGTAGGTGGTCAGGCCCTGATTTTCCACCTCCCAGATGCGGTTGCACACCGCGTCCAGGAAATAGCGGTCATGGCTGACCACCAGCACGGCGCCGGAATAGCCTTTCAGGAAGTTTTCCAGCCATTCCATCGTGGCAAAATCCAGATGGTTGGTGGGCTCGTCCAGAATCAGCACATCCGGGTGCTGCAGCAGCAATTTTGCCAGCCGCAGGCGGGTCTGCTCGCCGCCGGAGAGCACCGCCACCCGTTTGTCATAGGTTTCCGGGCCAAAGGCCATGCCGCTGAGCACCTTTTTGATCTGGATGTCCATGTTGTAGCCGTCGGCGGCATCCACCACGGCGGACAGGCGGGCGTGCTCCTCCAGAAGCTCCTCGTGGCCGTCTGCCTCCGGGTGCAGGGCCAGCTGTTTTTCCACCACCTGCATTCGGGCCATGGCGTCCAGCACCGGCTGGAAGGCCTTGCGCATTTCGCCGTACACATCCAGGGTGGGGTCCAACTTGCTGTTCTGTTCCAGATAGCCCAGCGTCACGCCGTGCACAATGGTCAACTCTCCGGCGTCCGGCTGGTACTCCCCGCACAGCATCCGCAGAAGCGTGGTTTTGCCCGCACCGTTTTCGCCCACAATGCCAATGCGGTCGCCCTGTTCCACATTGGCGGTAATTCCTTTGAGGATCACGGCCTCGCCGAAATCCTTTTCCAAATTCTGCAGCCCGATCAACATCGCTTTTTTACTCTCCCCTCCCACGGTTTCCAGCACCAGGCTTCGGCGCAGCCGCAGGATGCACTTCCTCTAATTTATCCGAACAGCCGAATTTTTTGTGCCGTCCGGGTATTTTGCTCCAATTCGTTCAGGCCATGCGCTCCAGCGCCCGGTCGCACCAGGCCAGCACATCCGCATACACCTGGTCCCGGTTGATCTCATTCAGCATCTCGTGGCGGCCACCGGGGTACAGGGTCAGCGTCAGATCGGTAAGGCCCGCCTTCTGCAGCATGGCATACACCTGCCGCACCCCTTTTCCATAGCTGCCCACCGGGTCGGCATCGCCCGCCAGCAGCAGCACCGGCATGGCCTTGCGCAGCCGGTCGGCCCAATCCTGCCCGCTCACCTGGCGCAGGGTGCGGGTCAGCTCGCCCATGGCGCTGTTGGTAAAGGCGAAGGTACACTTTGGGTCGGCGGCATAGCGGCGCACCACGTCCCGGTCCCGGCTGATCCAGTCATGGGGCGTTTTAGGGTTTTCCACCCGCGCCAGGTAATTGCCAAAGGCCAGCTTCTGCAGCAGCGGCGAATGGCCGTGCGGCCCCTGCAGCAGGCACATCAGGTCCGCCGCCAGGCCGCCCACACCGGCCGCCGGGTTCGGCCCCGCCGTTCCGCTGATCACCAGCGCGTCCAGCGCCTCCGGATACTCCGCCGCAAACCACCGGGCAAAAAAGCTGCCCATACTGTGCCCCAGCAGAATCACCGGCCGCCCGGGCCAGCGCTTGCGGCCCAGCTCGTTCATGGTTTTCAGGTCCTTCAGCACATAGTACCGGCCGTTTCTCTCGGCAAAAAAGCCGTCCTCACCGCCCAGGTCGCTGGTTTTGCCGTGACCCAGATGGTCGTTGCCGAACACCCCATAGCCGTGGCGCACCAGAAACGCCGCAAAATCCTCATAGCGACCCAGGTGCTCGCACATACCATGGCACAGCTGCACCAGCGCCTTCGGCTGCTCCAGCTGCGACGAAACGAAGAAATACCCCGCGGTTTTCTGCCCGGGGCAGGCGGAATCAAAGCTGATATTTTCGGTTCTTACTTCCCACATTTGCAAGCTCCTCCGCTTCCATCACAATGGGATACAGCTCCTCCAGGCGGGTCACCGTGTAGGTGGGCTGGGCATCCCCCGGCTCCTGGCCGTTCGGGTTGTACCAGCAGGTGTGCAGCCCCAGCTTATTGCCCCCCAGAACATCGGTGCGCAGGCTGTCGCCCACCACCAGCACCCGATCCCGGTGCTCGATGCCCAGCGTGTTCAGCGCCGTATCGAAAATCTTTTTGCTGGGCTTGGTGGCCCCCACCTTCTCCGAGATAAACACGCCGTCCAGATAGCGGTCCAGCCCGGAGAGCGCCAGCCGGTTCATCTGAACTTTTTCAAAGCCGTTGGTCACCACCGCCAGCGTGGCCACCTCGCTCAGCTCCTTCAGGGCTTCCAGCGCGCCGGGCACGGTGTCGCCGTGCTGGGCCAGCTGCTCCAGATAGACGCGGCTCATCTGCTGGGCGTCCAGGGGGCGGTTCAGTTCTTTTCCGAGGCAGCTGAACCGTTCCACGGCCAGCTTTTCGGCCTTCATCTCCCCCCGGTCCAGCGCCGCCCACAGGCCCTTGTTGATCCGGTCATATAGGGCAACGGTTTCCGCGTCCACCGGAAGTTCAAACTGCGTAAACGTTTCGTTCAGAGCTTTCCGCTCTGCCTCGTCAAAATCCAGCAACGTATTGTCTGCATCCAGCAACAGGCAATAATAGTATGCCATAGGTCTTTCCCCCTTTTTCCCGCCATTTTATGGTGGTTCAAGCCGCCCGTTTTCCGGCACGCGGCCAATGCAATCTGTGTTTGCCTCATTCGGCAGCTGGCAGGCAGTTTCCCTGCCGCGCTGCAAAAGGCCAATGTGTTTATTATCCTCTATTTTTATGCTTTCGTCAATGAAAACGCCCGCAAAACCAGCCCGTTCCCACAACAGGAAAAAAGCCAGCCGCATCCCAGGGAATGCAGGCTGGCTTTTCTGGTGACCCGTACCGGAATCGAACCGATGTTAACGGCGTGAGAGGCCGCTGTCTTAACCGCTTGACCAACGGGCCATAATCTGTGTTGTTATTGTACACCTGTTTTTGTATTTGTCAAGCGATTTGTTGCTTATTTTTGCAGCTTTGCTATCGCACACGGCATTGCTTTGCCGGTTCTGCTCCCTGCGGCCGCGGTTTCTGCCCCGTGCAGGCCGCATTTTACCCGATTTTTCAACTTTGTTTCGTTCTTGTTGACAGTTCCCCCCTGCTTCCTTTATACTTTTCTTGTATCTTATGGATTTTTCTGCAATTTTATCCTTCCAGCACCCCGTCGTGCGCACATTCGCCCTTCTCCCCTGCCATCCGAAAGGAGGAACCGCCATGCCGCATTCTGTTCAGGAACGCACGAAAACGCCCCTTGATGCAAAAAAGGCCGGTGCCGAAATTCTCTGGTTTCTGGCCGGTACCCTGATGTACGCCTTGGCGCTGAACCTGTTTCTCATCGGCAACAACATCGCCGCCGGTGGATTTGCGGGCATTGCAACCGTGCTCTGCAACTTCATCCCCATGAAAGTGGGCACCTTGATGTTCCTGATGAACTTCCCGCTTTTGCTGGCGTCGCTTTTCGTCAAGGGCGCAAAGTTCACCGTCAACACGCTGGTGTGCAGCTTTTTGTACAGCGCCATCCTGAACCTGACGGACTTTCTGCCCACCCTGACCGATGACCCGCTGGTGGCCAGCCTGTTCGGCGGGGTGCTGTACGGCATTGGCATGGTGTGCCTCATCCGCTCCAACAGTTCGGTGGGCGGTACCGACCTGCTCAACCGCCTGCTGGTGGTGGCCTTTCCGCAGGTGAGCGTGGGCAAAATGTGCATGATCATCGACGGGGCCGCCGTGGTGTTTGCCATGATCGCCTTCCGGGATGTGCAGCTGGGCCTGTATGCCATCATCACGCTGTATGTGTGCAGCGTGTTTGCCGACCACATTATGGGTGGTTTTGACCGGGGGAACCTGTGCTTTGTGATTACCGACGGCGACCCCACCCAGATTGCGCAGGACCTGATGCACCGGCTGAACCGGGCCGTTACCAAACTGGACGGCACCGGCATGTACAGCGGCACCCAGCGCAGCGTGCTGATGATGGCCGTGCGCCCCAGCGAAACCTTCATCGTCAAGCGGGAGATCTACAAGCTGGACCCCCACGCCTTTGTGGTGGTGGCTCAGGCCAACGAGGTTCTGGGCGGCGGGTTCAAGCCTCTGGTGGAAAAGCCTTAACGGCGTTGGCGTCATCCCACACACAACCTGTACAACACAAAAATGCGCCCCGTGCGGCATTGGCCGTGCAGGGCGCATTTTTTATGGTTTCTTCTTAATTGAAATGCACAGAACCGTGCTTACTTGGCCTTGCGCTTGCCGGTGGGCTTGCGGGCAGGGCGCTTGGAAGCCAGCTTGGGCTTCTCCACGGTCTTGGGGGCCTCCACCTTCACCTCAGCGGGCTTCTCGGCAGCCTTGGGGGCCTCCGCCTTCACCTCGGCGGACTTCTCGGCGGCCTTGGGGGCCTCCGCCTTCACCTCAGCGGGCTTCTCGGCAGCCTTGGGGGCTTCCGCCTTCACCTCAGCGGGCTTCTCGGCAGCCTTGGGGGCTTCCACCTTCTCGGCAGCAGCCTTGCGGGTGGCAGGCTTCTTGGCAGGGGCCTTGGCCTCCTGCTTCACGGCCTCAGCTGCGGGGGCCTTCTCGGCGGCAGCCTTCGGGGCAGCCTTCTTGGCGGCAGGCTTGCGGGTGGTGGTCTTTTTGGCAGGTGCCTTCTTCTCGGCAGCATCGGCGGTTTCCGCAGCCTTCTTGGCAGCGGGCTTGCGGGCGGCGCGCTTCTTCACAGGCTTTGCCTCGGTGATGGTCCAATACTGGTTCTCGCCGTCCACATCCTGCCAGATCTGGGCGCGGGTGCCGTTCTCAGCGCTCATGCCGACCAGATCCACGCACTTGCCGGACACGCTGGACTTCACCTTAAAGCGGCCGTCGTTGGTTGCCTCCAACACCCACAGCTGGCTGGAGCCGTTGGCCCCTTCCCACTGGTGCAGCCAGGTGCCGTCGGCGGTGCCGCAGGCGACCAGATCCAGCATCTTGCCGGTGAACCGGTTGCAGATGCGGTACACGCCCTGGCCGGCTCGCACAAAGGACCACTGCTGCCACTCTTCGCCGGTGTAGTCCCACAGCTGAACCGCGGCACCGTTGTCGGGATTGTAATCCTTCACTTCCAGCACTTTGCCATTGCCGTTGGCAATGGTATAAAACTTCTCCGGCTCGATCAAGGTCTGCTCCATTTTTTTCATAATGCTTTCCCCCTCATTGTGCAGGCGGATGTGCCGCACTGCGATTGGTTTCGGCAGCGCCGCCCGCACCCTTGCGGTACCCACGCGTGTGTTGCCTTTGTTCTCGCAACTTGGTAAAATTATACTCGTCTTCTCCAGTTCCGTCAAGCAAACTCATTCAAATACCGTTGTTTTATCCAATTGTTTCATTTTAACCTCCGCCTTTTTCATGGAAAGCATTCAGGAAAGGAACTTTGATGCAGTATTCTTCCGTCACCGCGGCCCGCTTTCTCAGCCGCCCCAACCGGTTTGTCGCCCTGGTGGAGCAGGGCGGCCAGGTCCTCACCGTGCACGTAAAAAACACCGGTCGCTGTGCAGAATTGCTCCATCCCGGCGCGGCGGTGTACCTGACGCCCGGGCAAAACCCCGCCCGGAAAACGCCCTTTGATCTGATCGCGGTGGAAAAGCCCACCCCCGCCGGGCCGCGGCTCATCAACATGGATTCCGCCGCACCCAACGCCGCCGCCCGGGAATGGCTGGCCGCCGGCGGGCTGGGCACCCTTACCGTTTTAAAACCCGAATACCGTCTGGGGGATTCCCGCTTTGATTTTTACGGCGAAGGTGCCTTCGGCCGGCTTCTGGTGGAGGTAAAGGGCTGCACGCTGGAGGAGGACGGGCTGGCCCGCTTTCCGGATGCCCCCACCCTGCGTGGGCTGAAGCATGTGCAGGAACTGACCGCCCTTGCGGCCCAGGGCTGGCACTGCGCGGTGCTGATCGTCATTCAGATGAAGGGCGTGCACACCTTTGCGCCCAACTGGAGCACCCAGCCCGCCTTTGGCCGGGCGCTGGCCGCAGCCGAGGCCGCCGGGGTCCGCCTGATTGCCATGGACTGCCGCGTTGCGCCCGACCGCATGACCATCGACCAGCCCGTTCCCATTGACCTGACTCCGCCGCCGGGGCTTTCGCTCTGAGATTGTGTGGGGGGGGCAGCTGCTGCCTGAATTTGCCGGTTTTTCTTGTAAAATGCGCCCGGCTCTGGCAATATAGAGGCATAAGCCTGTGCAAAACCCATCCGACTTTTTGCAAACCGCTTCGAGAATTGTTCCGTACTTACAAAACACCTTCCAATCGAAACCATTCCGCAGCCTTTTGCTGAATTGATAAAAGGAGTTGATCTTCATGGCTGATTTCCGCAACGACGACCTGGAAGACATCCTGGCCGGCATGCTGGACGAACAGGATCGCCGCAACGGGCGGCAGTCCTCCGCCGCCAAACCGCCGGAGCTGCCCTGCCGGGGCGATGCCCCCGCTGCACCGGCCGCTCCGGTTCCGGAGGACGAGGACGCCGAGCTGGCCCGCCTGCAGGCTGCCCTTTCCGCCGGGAAGCCCCTCAGCCGCGCCGAACGCATTCGCCTGAACGAGCTGGCCGCGCACATCGCCCAGACCAAAGCCGCCCAAACCTCTTCTTCCCCGGCCGACGAACCGGAACCCGTTGAGGCCGAAGAACCCGACTCGCCGAAGGAATACGGCTCTCTGGCCGAGGCTCTCGCTGCCCTGTGGGGCGAGGCCGAGGGATCCGAACCCCATCCGGAGCCTGCCGCACCCCGGCATACGCCCGCCGGGGTACCCCGAGTTTTGCCGCCCGGGCTCATGACTCTCGCGAAGCCCGGCAGCCTGTACGCAACGCCGCCCCCGCGCCGACCGGCACACCTCAGGCCACCACCTTGATGGGCCTAACCGACAAGGTGCGCGCCATGCAGGAAACCCTTCTGGCCAAGGTTGCCGGGCAGGATCACGCCGTGTACGCCTTTGTCTCCGGGTACTTTCAGGCACAGGTGATGGCCATGGCCGATCGGGAACGCACCAAGCCTCTGGCCACGTTTCTGTTCACCGGCTCGCCCGGCGTGGGCAAAACCTACCTGGCTGAGCAGGCCGCCCAGCTGCTGGACCTGCCCTACCGCCGCTTTGACATGAGCGAATACTCTGACAAGGACGCCGGGCAGCTCTTCGCCGGTTCCAACAAGGTGTTCAAGGATTCCGCCCCCGGCCTGGTCACCGAGTTTGTGAGCAAGAATCCCCACTGCGTTCTGTTGTTTGATGAGATTGAAAAAGCGCATCTGAATGTGATCCATCTGTTCCTGCAGATTCTGGACCGCGGTTTCCTGCGGGACAACCACACCAATCAGGAAGTTCCCTTCCGGGATGCGGTGATCATTCTCACCACCAACGCAGGCCGCCAGCTGTACAGCGACCCCACCCATCGCAATCTGGCGGACGTCTCCCGCAAGACCATTCTGAAGGCACTGGCCGACGACGTGAGCGACGTCACCGGCGAACCGGCGTTCCCGGCCGCCATTTGCTCCCGCTTTGCCAGCGGCAACGTGATCCTGTTCAACCATCTGGAGGCCCAGCACCTGTACAGCATTGTGTGCGACCGGATCGAAACCGCCCGCCACCAGCTGGAGGCCGCCTATCACCTCTCCATCAAGATGGACAGCGCCGTAATGGCCACCGTGCTCTTCGCCGAGGGCGGCCTGGCGGATGCCCGCACTGTTTCGGCCCGGGCCGAGCATTTTCTCCTGGGCGAGCTGTTTGAGCTGATGCGCCTGATGGCCGAACGCGGGCAGGCGGCCGACCGTCTGCGCACGGTGCGCTTCTCCGTGGACATGGGCGATGACCCCGCCATCCGCTCTCTGTACGGCAGCGGGCGCGAGGCGGAAATGCTGCTGTTCACCCAGTTGCTGCCGGAGGGCAACCACCGCTTCCCCCATGTGCTGGCCCATGTGTTCCACCGCCCCGAACCCGCCCTGGCCCTGCTGAAGGAGCGGGACATTCTGGCCGTGTTTGTGGAGCCGACCCGCGGCAGCGAGCCTTACCTGAATCTGGAGGACATGGACTCGCCCGCACTCACCTTCTTCAATCAGGTGCATGAGCGCTTCCCGCAGGTGCCGCTGTACCTGCTGCAAACGCCGGATGCCCGCATCAGCAAGGAGGAACGCCTTTCCTTTGCCCGCCGGGGCTGCCGCAAGGTGTTCACCACCACCGGGTCAGGCCTGCCCGCCATTCTGCACACGGCGTACCTCAACACTCAGCGCCAGCTCAGCATGAACGAGCTGGCCCGCAGCAATCAGGTGGTCACCTTTGAAACCGCCCAGACGCTGGAAGCAGATGGCCAGACCGCCCACATCCAGCTGTTCCGGCTGCGGCGCAAGCGCGCGGTGCAGGCGCAGGACGCCCAGAAGCTGCTCAGCGATGTTTCCCGCCCGGATGTGCGCTTTGCGGACGTGATCGGCGCGACCGATGCCAAAGAAGAACTTCGGTTCTTCGCCGATTACCTGAGCAACCCCCGCAAATACAGCGCCGCCGGCCTGCGCAATCCCAAGGGCCTGCTGCTGTACGGCCCGCCGGGCACCGGCAAAACCATGCTGGCCAAGGCCATGGCCGGGGAAACCGGCATGGCGTTTCTCGCGGCTGAGGGCGGCCAGTTTCTTCAGAAGTACGTGGGCGAAGGCCCGAAGGCCGTGCACGAGCTGTTCCAGACGGCCCGTCGCTATGCCCCGTCGATCCTGTTCATTGACGAGATCGACGCCATTGCCCGCCCCCGTACCGGCGACGACACCCAGCACACCGGCAAGGAGGTGCTGAACGCCCTTCTCACCGAGATGGACGGCTTCCGCGGTGACGACCCCCAGCCGGTGTTCGTCATCGCTGCCACCAACTTCGGCGTGGACGGCGGCTCCGACTCGCTGGACAGCGCCCTGGTTCGCCGCTTTGACCGGGCGGTTCTGGTCGAGCTTCCCTCCCAGAGCGAACGGCTGCAGTTCCTGGAGCGCGCACGGGACAAGAACCCCGCCCTGGCGCTGAGCGACAGCGCCCTGCGCAGCATGGCTTCCCGCACCCCGGGCATGAGCCTTGCCAACCTGGATTCGGTGATTGCGCTGGCCCTGCGCACCGCACTGCGCCAGAACCGCTCCGCCGTAGACGATGCCCTGTTTGCCGAGGCGCTGGACACGTTCCAGTCCGGCAAAGAAAAGCAATGGAGCCCGGATGAGCTGCTGCGTACGGCCCGCCATGAGGCCGGCCACGCCTACGTGTGCTGGCAGGGCGGCGGCGAGCCGAATTACCTGACCATCGTGGCCCGCAGCGGCTACGGCGGCTACATGCAGCAGACCAGCCAGGAAGAAAAAGGCTCGTATTCCCGCGAGGAACTGCGGGCCCGCATCCGCACCTGCCTGGCAGGCCGCGCGGCCGAGATTGCCTATTACGGCGAAGAGGCCGGCCTGACCACCGGTGCCAGCGGCGATTTGAAGAACGCCACCCGCCTGGCCCGCAATATGCTGACCACCTACGGCATGGACGACCAGTTCGGCCTTGCCAGCCTGTCCGGCAAGGAGCTGGACGGCCCGCTCGGCGAAAAGCTGTACAATCAGGTGAACGCCATGCTCACTCAGGAGCTGGCCAACACGGTGGAGATCATCCGCAAGGGGATGCCCACCATGGACCGCCTGGTAAACGCCCTGATGCAGGAAAGCCACATGGACGGTTCCCGCATGAAGGAGATCTTCGAGGGCCGCAGCTGAACCCGCAATTGCTTTTAACCCGCCGGGGCAAGACGGCCCCACCGATACAAACAAAAACAGAGTGCCTCACCGCCGAACCCGGCGCGTGAGGCACTCTGTTTTACTTCTATTTTCGCGGCATCCGGTCAGCGCTGAGGGGCCAGCGCCCGGTGCAGGCCCTCGCGGACCGAGACACTCAGCCGGTCCAGCCAGGCTGCATCCATGCAGCGGGCACGGCAGGCCACCGCAAAGCCGATGAGAGAACTGATCAGGATGTCACAGCACACCTCTTCCGAGAGCGCGGGGTCCACCTGCCCTTCCCGGCGGCCCTGTTCGGCGATCTGCCGGAAATGCTCCTTCATCTGCTCCTTGGACTGAACCACCCACTGGCGCTGTTCCGGGGCGGTCATCTGGTAATACCGGCCCAGGGCGCTGTACGTCTCCATGCGGCAGGTCATCACCTCCCGCAGATAGCGCAGGCACACGGTAAGCATGGCGTCATAGCCGTCTGCCTGTTCCATCTGGGTATGGATCTGCTCCAGCTCCCGGTTCATGCACCAGCGGCCCGCTTCGTTCAGAATGTCCTCTTTGGACTTAAAGTGCTCATAGAGCGAACCCTTTCCCATTCCGGCCGCGTCCGCAATCTCCTGCACGCGAACCGTGTTCAGATCTCGGCCCTGGCGCGCCAGCGCGTACACCCCTTCAAAAATGGCAAGCTGCTGGGGCGAATAGTCTCTCTGCATCTCCATGGCTTACACCCCATCGGCGGCCGAGCCGGGCAGCTGGCGGCGCTTCATCTCCTCCATATACTCAGCGGCATCGTCGGGCACATCGTCCAGGTCGTCGCTGCCGGTGTCCACCACCTTGGGTGCATGGCGGAAGATGATGTCGTACATCACAGGCACGATGAACAGGGTCATCAGCGTGGCATAGGTCAGGCCGCCGATGATCACCAGCGACATATCCTTGCCCAGGGCACTGCCTGCATCGTTGCTGAACAGCATGGTGCACATGGCCAGAATGGTGGTGAGGGCCGTCATTAGAATGGGCCGCATACGGGTACGGCCGGTGGCCACCAGCGCGGTGGTTTTATCCAGGCCGCCCTGCCACAGCTGGTTGGCGTAGTCCACAAACACAATGCCGTTGTTTACCACCACGCCAGACAGCACCAGGAAGCCCATCATGCTGACCATGCTCAGTGCCGTGCCGGTGAAGGACAGCGCCAGCAGGCCGCCGGTAAAGGCCAGAGGGATGGTGAAGATCACGATAAACGGTCCGATCAGGTTCTGGAACTGTGCCACCATGACCAGATACACGAACAGCAGCGCCAGCGCAATCATTTGCACCATCTGGGTCATCATGTCCGCCACGTTGGTGCTCTCGCCGCCGATGGACACGGTCACGCCGTCGGGGGCCTGATAATCGGCCAGCAGGGTTTCCACCTGGCGGCTGAGCAGCGTGGTGTTGTAGCCCTCCGCCGTAGTAGCCGTCACGCTCATCTTGCGGGTCTGGTTTTCACGGCTGATGGAGGCCACGCTGGTGCCGTCCTGCCGGGTGGCAAACTCGCTGAGCTTGTGGTGCTCGGTGTAGGTGGAGCCGTCGTCCTCGTCGGTCTTGCTCACCTTGAAGTCATAGTCCATCAAATTGGCCAGCGTCAGCGGATCGTCCTCATCCACCAGCACAACGTCCATGTCGGTGCCGTTGATGCTCACGCTGGTGGAGGTGGTCTCGGTGGTCAGGGCCGCGCTCAGCTCTTGATAGATCTGCGCCACGGTCAGGCCCTGGCGCATGGCGGCATCCCGGTCAATGACCAGATGGATCAGCGCATCGCCGTCCTCCTGGCCGTTGCTGATCTCCTCAAAGCCTTCCACCTGGCCCAGCAGGTCCATCACGTCCTCGCTGGCGCTCAGCAGATCGTCCAGATCCTTGCCGTACAGATCCACTTCCATGCCGCTGCTCATCATGGAGCTCATGTCCATGGCGCCGGACGTGGAGACCTCCACCTCACAGCCCATATCCCGGGTGCTGTCGGTGATGGCCTGGGCGATTTCGTCAATGCGGGAGCTTTGCTCGTCGCTCAGCATAATATAGTAGCTGTAATCGGTATAATTGTCCGAGGCGGCCGCGCCCATGCTGCCCAGCATACCGCCGGCCGACGAGGCGGACATGGCACCCACGGTGTCCACGCCGTCCACGGCTAGAATGCGGTCCATCACTTCATCGGCCTTGGCGTAGGCGGTGTCCTTGTCCGTGCCCTCGTCCATGGTAACGGTCACCGAGATCTGGTTGCCGCTCACGTTGGGCATCATCACCATGCCCATGCGGGTGGCAGACCAGGCCGCCGCGCCCAGCAGCGCCACCGCCAGAACCAGCGGCACCACCTTGTGCTTCAGGCATTGGCGCAGAAGTTTTTCGTAGCCGTCCAGCATTTTGTCGAACCAGGGATGGCCCTTCTGCTCCGACTTTTTCAGCACGGTCACGCTCATGCAGGGCACCACGGTCAGCGCCACGATCAGGCTGGCCAGCAGGCTGTATGCAATGGTCAGGGCCATGTCCGTGAGCAGTTCCCGGGTCAGGCCGCTGGTAAACACCATGGGCAGGAACACGCAGATGGTGGTGATGGTGGAAGCCGTGACCGCGCTGGTCACCTGCTTTGCACCCTGCACCGCCGCCCGGGCCGCCGGTACTCCGCGGCCCCGCAGACGGTAAATGTTCTCGATGACGACCACCGAGTTATCCACCAGCATACCAACGCCCAGCGCCAGGCCGGACAGCGAGATCATGTTCAGCGTCACGCCGCTGAAGTACATCAGCACAATGGCCACCATCACGCTGAAGGGAATGCTGAAGGCCACCACGATGGTGGGCTTTACGTCCTTCAGGAAGAAGGCCAGCACGATCACCGCCAGCAGAGCGCCCCAGATCAGGTTGCTCAGCACGCTGTTCACGATCAGCTTGATGTAATCGCCCTGATCCATCAGCGGGGTAATGTGCAGGCCGGGGTATTTCTCCTCCAGCTGTGCAATGGCCTTGTTGCAGGTTTTGGAAACCTCGCTGGTGCCCGCGGTGGAGCCCTTGAAGATGGACAGCACCACCGCGTCGTTGCCGTTTACCTTTGCGTAGGCATCGCCCGCATTGTCGATCACGGTCAGCGTGGCCACATCGCCCAGGCGCACATCGCCGATGCCGTCAATGCTGCACAGCAGAATGCCCTCCAGCTCGTCCACGCTCTCAAAGTCTTCGCCCACGCGCAGCAGCCACTGGTCGTCGCTGCCGTCTCCGGCCTTGATGTAACCGGCCGGCATATCAAAGTTCTGCGCCGTGATCATACCGGACAGGGTGCTCATGTTCAGCAGGCTGTCCAGATTGGCATTTTCCAGCGCCTCTTTGCGGGATTTTTCGTAGTTGTCGTAGGCGTCGTTCAGCTGATCGAAGCCGTCGTCGATCTGATCCTGCGCACTGTCCAGCTGATCCTTGGCGGAATCCAGCTGGCTCTGGGCGTAGCTGAGCTGCGCGTCGCCGCTGCCGAAGCCCGCGGCCGCCTGCAGCTTGCCCGCCTCAATCTGCTTATACAGCTCAGGAATCTGCTCCGCGCTCATGCCGGTGGCAGCCTCCACCTGCTGGAAGGTCAGGTTCAGCACGGCCAGCCGCTGCTCGATCTCCTGGGCGCGGGCGGTCATGGCCGCATCGTCGCCGCCGTAGGCGTTGGCGGCCGCCGCGGCCGTGCGGTACAGGTTGACCAGATCGGCACCGGTGGTAAGGCTGCCGCCCATCGCACTGTTGATCTGCTGGAACACGCTGTTGCCCGCGCAGTCCTCGGCGCTCATGGCGGAAACCACCGCCAGCGCCTCGTCAAAGTCCATTTGCAGTTTGATGGAGGGGTCCGCTGCCAGCGCTGTCGCATAGGCTTTGGCCACCTGATTATAGTTTTCATCGCTTTCAGGCAGCTGACCCATGCAGAAGGCTTTCGCCAGATCTGCCGCCTTAGCCGCATCCATGCCCTGAGCCACCAGCTGAGCCGCGGTGGCCTGAATGGCCGCGGGGGCGCGCTGTGCCATGGCAATGCCGGTGATCGCCTGCTTCAGGGTGTTCGCCTGCTGGCCGGCCTTCAGCAGCTGCTGCTCGGTCTGCAGGCTCTGACGCTCGTTCAGCTGCTCCACCAGGGCGCTTAGCTGATAGCCGCTGTCCACCAGCTTCTGATAGGTCTTTTTGGCGCCGTCCGTCAGCTCATCCTTGCCGTCGTCCAGCTCCTTCTGGCCGTCCAGCAGGTCGTTCTTGCCGTCGGTCAGGTCCTGCTGGCTGTCCACCAGCTTCTGATAGGAATCGTCCAGTTCCTGCTTGGCGTCGGCCAGCTTGCTGCTCACCTTCACCAGCATCTTGTCGTTCACCTGGTCGATCTTGGTTTGGTTCAGGCACACTTCCACCTGCCGCTCCACCATGCCCACGGTGGAAACGCTGGCCACGCCGCTCTGGCGCTCCAGATAAGGCAGCAGTTCGTCCTCGGCAAAGCTGCTCAAGTCGTAGATGTCCTTGCCGTCGTAGGAAGCGCTCACATACATGGTGGCCATCATGTCGGGGGTGATCTCCATAATGGAAGGGGTTCCCGCCAGGTCCGGCAATTGGCCGGACACCTGGTCCACCGCGCTGGAAACCTTGACCATGGCGCTGTCCATGTTGGTATCTTCCTCGAATTCCAGCATGACCATGCTGTAGTTTTCGGCGCTGGTGCTGGTCACGTTCTCCACACCGGTCACGGTGCCGAGGGCGCTCTCCAGCGGCGCGGTCACGCTGCTCTCCACCTTTTCCGGGGAAGCACCGGGGTAGGTGGTCACCACCATCAGGTACGGCAGGTTGATGCTGGGCAGCAGGTCCGTGGTCATTTTCGTAAAGCTCACGAATCCCAGCACCAAAACCAGCACCACGGCAACCAGTACCGTGTATGGCTTCTTTACGCTGTATTTTGACATAAGTTTCTCCTTCGCCCGGGTCTGTGCCGCCGGGCTATCCAGTAACGCACCGGACCTTTCCCTCGTCCGGAATGGTTCCGACCGACCAGTCGGTCGGAAGGCGTGTTCCAGTATAGCACGCCGCATTTGCCAATGCAATCAAAAAAGCGTAAACAAATTATGAAGGCCCGTTCCGCACTTGCCAAAGCCCGGTGTTTCGCAGTAATATCATACTATATAGAAGATGTATAAAAGCGGAATGGTGCCGGTTCGTTTTCCATAGCCCGGAACGCCCGGTTTCTCTTTTGCTGTGCGCCGTTTCCGGCCGGCGCACAGCAGCCCGATCGTTTACATTTAGAAAAGCAGGAGTGCAATCGTATGTTTCGACCCATTCGCAGAAAGAAAAACGAGATCAGCCTTCAGGCCGCCCAACAGCTTTTGCGGGAGGCCCGCCGGGGCGTTCTGGCCGTAAACGGCGATGACGGCTACCCCTATGCCATCCCCATCAACTACCTGTACGACGAAGCCGCGCAGAAAATCTATTTTCACGGAGCAAAAGTCGGGCACAAGGTCGATGCGCTCAAGGCCTGCGACAAGGCATGCTTCACCGTTTACGGCAATGAAACCATCAAGGACGAACCCTGGGCGCCCTATTGGCAGAGTGTGGTGGTGTTCGGCCGCTGCCGTCTGCAGCCGCTTACCCCGGACGCGCTGGAAACGCTCCGGCGGTTTGCCCTGAAGTATTACCCCAGCGAGGCCTTGGTGGAGGAAGAAATTGCGCAGTCCGTCCGGGCCGTGCAGTGGTACGAGATCACGATCGAACACCTCAGCGGGAAGGAAATTCAGGAGCGGTGACGCGCCTGCCTCTCGCCCTCGGCAAAGCCGCTTACTAAAATGAGGAGCCTCTTTCATGGAACAGACCATTGTTTCTCTCCAGCTGCCGGTGCAGGAGGCGCTGGAGATCCGCAAAAACCGCAT
>Ga0129314_1000684_pt1 | contig 32308 bp, 27 predicted proteins | sample O1111metagenome_FD_94431 | JGI IMG/M metagenome (GOLD analysis project Ga0129314, IMG submission 94431) | Orangutan individual fecal microbial communities from fecal samples from Wisconsin, USA - O1111 metagenome | ecosystem: Host-associated > Mammals > Digestive system > Large intestine > Fecal... | reverse complement strand
GGCGTTCAGAGCATCCTCGATGCGCAGCTTCTTTTCCTTCATCTCGGTCTCGGTGGCAGCGCCCACCTTGATGACAGCCACACCGCCGGACAGCTTAGCCAGACGCTCCTGCAACTTCTCCTTGTCATACTCGCTGCTGGTCACGCCGATCTGAGCGCGAATCTGAGCCACACGATCCTTGATGGCCTGCTGGTCGCCCATGCCGTCCACAATGATGGTGTTCTCCTTGGTAACCTTGATCTGACGGGCACGGCCCAGCTGATCGATGGTGGCCTCCTTCAGCGTCAGACCCAGCTCCTCGCTGATGACCTGGCCGCCGGTCAGAATGGCGATATCCTGCAGCATCTCCTTGCGGCGGTCGCCGAAGCCGGGTGCCTTGACGCACACCACGTTCAGCACGCCCTTCAGGCGGTTCACCAGCAGGGTGCTGAGAGCCTCGCCCTCCACGTCCTCGGCGATGATGAACAGCTTCTTGCCGCTCTGCAGCATCTGCTCCAGCAGGGGCAGGATGTCAGCGATCACGGAAATCTTCTTGTCGGTGATCAGGATATAGGGATCGTCCACAACGGCTTCCATCTTCTCCATATCGGTTGCCATATAGGGGGTGATGTAGCCGCGGTCAAACATCATGCCTTCCACGACCTCGCTGTAGGTCTCAGCCGTCTTGGACTCCTCGATGGTGATCACGCCGTCGGCGGAAACCTTTTCCATGGCCTCGGCGATCAGCTTGCCGATGGCCTCGTCACCGGAGGAGACAGCGCCCACGCGGGCGATATCATCGGTGCCGTTGACCTTCTGGCTCTGGGACTTGATGGCGGCAACAGCGGCATCCACGGCCTTGGCCATACCCTTCTTCATCACGATGGGGTTGGCGCCGGCGGCCAGGTTCTTCAGACCCTCGCGGATCATGGCCTGAGCCAGCAGGGTAGCGGTGGTGGTGCCGTCACCGGCCACGTCGTTGGTCTTGGTGGACACCTCGCGCACCAGCTGTGCGCCCATGTTCTCAAACGGATCGTCCAGCTCGATCTCCTTGGCGATGGTAACACCGTCGTTGGTGATCAGGGGAGAACCAAACTTCTTATCCAGTACCACGTTGCGGCCCTTGGGACCCAGCGTGACCTTTACGGTATCGGCCAGCTGATTGACGCCGGCTTCCAGCGCCTTGCGAGCCTCGTCGCCGCGCTTAATCATCTTTGCCATATCTAAATGCCTCCAAATTCGATTGATTTACCGGGAAACACGCAAAATTAAATCATTTTTGCCGCGGCGTGTACGTGGCAAAAATACGTTGACCCAGCCGCCTTGGGCGGCGTTCGCCAGTGACCGACGTCAGCTGGCGAGGGGGGATACAAGGGGGATACCATCCCTCTTGTAAGAGTTACTCCACGATGGCCAGAATGTCGCTCTGCTTGACGATGATATACTCCACCTCGTCCAGCGTCACCTTGGTGCCGGCGTATTTATCGGTAATGACCTTGTCACCGGGCTTGACGGACATGGTCACGGTCTTGCCGTCCACGATACCGCCGGGGCCAACGGCGATCACTTCTGCCACAGAGGGCTTCTCCTTTGCACTGCCGGTCAGGATAATGCCGCCTTTGGTGGTCTCCTCGGCCTCAGTCATCTTCAGCACCACACGATCAGCAAGCGGTGTCAGCTTCATAGTTGGTTGCCTCCTTATATTTTTTATTCACTACGAATACGAGTTCAGCGTTAGCACTCAATTCCTTCGAGTGCTAACGCTGATTATCATACCACACTTTTTCTGAATTTCAAGGGGTAAATGCAAAAAACACAAAAAATTCACAAACGGGATAAAACGCCTGGCCGCTCACCGTGCCGTGGCGTTGCACGAGCAGCCCTCCGGGCCGAAGAAGTTCAGCTTTTTGTCGCCCATGCGGATGGTCACATCGCTGCCGGTCATACACTCGCCGTCCAGACAGGTGACGATATCCGCCTTTTCCGACCGGATACGGATCGTGTTGGCCTGAAAGCAGCGTGCCAGATGGGGAAATCTGTGGTAATCGCCTTTGGCGTACGGCCCCACAAACTTGGCAAAGGTCATTCGGCTCACCTTTTTTACCACCAGCGTATTGAGCACGCCGTCGTCCATCCGGGCTTCCGGCACCGGCATGAAGCCGCCGCCGTAGTATCGCCCGTTGCACACGGCGATCAGTGAATAGTCTCCCTCCACGGCCTGGCCGTCCAGCTCCACGGTCCAGTGGGAGGCGATCCCCTTGAACAGGAAGTTCACCGCCAGAGAATAGACATAGCTGCCCCTGCCGCTGAGCAGCGGGCTTTCGCTGTATTTATGTACATCGGCGGCAACCCGGGCGTCAATACCGGAGCAGGCGATGGTCAGCACCACGCGGCCGTTGACATCGATGGTATCCATGGGAAACTGGGGGCCGTCCCACAGGTTTTCCGCATCTTCAAACAGTGCCGCATCGGAGCCAAAATTTCTCAGAAAATCGTTGCCCGTGCCAACGGGGATCACAGTCATGGCGGCGTTATCGTAGCCGATGATGCCATTGGCCACCTCGTTAGCGGTACCGTCGCCGCCGCAGGCGTAAAAGCGCAGATCCTCGCCGCTTTCACACAGGCGGCGGGCCAGCTCTGTGGCATGGCCCTGCTTCTTGGTCAGGATGCACTGCACCTCCAGCCCGTGCTGTGCCCGCAGAGCGTCCGCCATATCGTAGATGCGCTGCCGGCTGTCACGCTTACCGGCATTGGGATTGATAATAAAAACATGCTTCACGGCAATAACCCTTTCGCAGCGTATTTTTAACTATTGTATCAGTGCCGCAGGAAATTACATGAACAAATCTTGAATTCTGCCGCGGCGGTTATTGTGCTGCCGCAGGGCCACATCGGCCCGCACGGCTTGCGAGGGCGCTTCCCATATACGGTGGGCATCGGCCCCTGCAAAAGACCGATCCGCCGCAGGCTTATACCTTGTTGCCGTACATGAACACGTCGCACTTGATCATGCCGTTGTACAGCTTCCTCTTTTTGGCGGCCTGCTGGCCGAAGGTGCGTTCGAATTCCGTGTGGCTGCTGAGCACCAGCGTGCGCCATCCCTCCGGCAGCTGCCGCCACACCTTGCCGAATTCACGATACAGCGCCTCGGCCTCCTCCTTTTCCATCAGCCGCTGGCCGTAAGGCGGGTTGGTGACCAACTGGCCGTAGGGGCTGTCCCGATGGAACGTCCGCATGTCGGCCACCTCAAAGCGGATATCCTCCGCCACACCGGCCTTGTGGGCGTTAGAGCGGGCGATGGCCACCGCCTGCGGGTCCACATCGCCGCCCCAGATATCGTAATGGCCGTGGAACTCCTTGTCATGTGCCTCATCTCCGGCCTTCTGCCAGCTGTCTGCGGGTATAAAGCCCCACCGCTGGGCGTCGAAGGCGCGGCTTAGCCCCGGCGCCCGGTTGCGGGCGATCAGCGCCGCCTCAATGGGAATGGTGCCGCTGCCGCAGAAGGGGTCGCAGAAGGGGTCGCGGCCCCGGTAGCGGGAAAGCTGCACCAGCGCCGCGGCCAGCGTTTCCCGCAGCGGCGCTTCCACGCCCACGGCCCGGTAGCCCCGCTTATAGAGCCCCTCGCCGCTGGTGTCCAGCGTCAGCAGCACCTGATCCTTGAAGATGGCAAAGCGCACCTGATATTTGGTGCCGCTCTCCGGAAACTGCTCCAGATGATAGGCGCGCTTCATCCGCTCCACCATGGCTTTTTTGATGATGCTCTGACAGGCAGGCACCGCGTGGAGCTGGGAGGAGATGGAGTAGCCCTTTACCGGGAAGGCGGCGTCACGGGGCAAATAGTCCTCCCACGCCACGGCGCGGGTACCCTGAAACAGCTCCTCAAAGCTGCGGGCGGGGAAATCCGCCAGCACCAGCATCACCCGTGCGCCGCAGCGCAGGTTGATGTTCAGTCGGGCACAGTCATCCAGAGAGCCGCGGCACAGCACGCGGCCGTTTTCCGCCTTGACGTCCTGCAGCCCCAGACGCTTGCATTCATCACTTACCAGCTTTTCCAGTCCCAGCAGGCAGGGAACCACATATGTGTACATCGTAATACCTCGAAAATGGTCGTAGTTAAATACAGTATAGCGAATGGCGGGGAAAAGCGCAAGGGAAACGGCGAAAAAATAACAGTGGAAGAATTGCCGCAAGTCGTGTATAATAAAAAACACCCTTCCATGGGGCAAAATAAACGGTGTAAACTTGAAATTGCGGGCCGCAGCCGGGGAAAAACAGCAAACGCAACCTGAAGTTGATAGACATATTTCACGCGCATATGCTATGCTGTGGGCAGAAAGAAACGGAGGAAGACGGATATGGCCTTTGGAGAACGTCTACAGGAGGTGCGCCGCAGCAATGGGCTGACGCAGGAGCAGTTTGCCGAGGCGCTGCAGGTATCCCGTCAGGCAGTAAGCCGGTGGGAATCCGGCCGCAGCTACCCGGAGGTGGATAAAATCCTCTATATCTGCAACCGCTACGGTGTGTCCATCAGTACCCTGTTTGCCGAGGAGGCGCCTGTGCCCGACAGTGACCGGCCGCAGCCGCTTCGGGAGGCGGCCCAGCCGCCGCAGGACAGTCTGCTGACCTCGCTGGATTCTTTCATTACCAATCTGTCCCCCAAAAGCAAGTGGATTGGCATAGGGATTCTGGCAGGCGCGGCGGTGCTGGCGCTGCTGATCGGCCTGTGCCTGAAAGGAGGAAGCGGAGACATGTCAACCATTATATGGATCACGGCCATTGTGATCTTCGGCGTGGTGGAGGCGGCCACGGTGGGCCTTGTATCCATCTGGTTCGTGATCGGCAGCGTGGCAGGGCTGGTTGCCGCGGCGCTGAACGCGCCGATCTGGCTGCAGGTGGTGCTGTTTTTCATTGTGTCCATCGCAGCGCTGATTGCCACGCGGCCACTGGTGAGAAAGCTGGCGCATAAGGGCGAGGTGGCCACCAATGCCGACCGGGTGCTGGGCGGCACGGCCCGTGTCACCGAAACCATCGACAACACCATTCCCACCGGCGAGGTGTATATCGACGGAAAAACATGGTCGGCCCGCAGTCAGTCCGGCGCGGTCATCGCCCCGGAAACGCTGGTAAAGGTCATCCGTCTGGAGGGCGTCAAGCTTTTTGTGGACGTTCCTCACGAGCAAAAGCAGTAAACAAATACATCATTATAAATCATGTAAGAAAAACAAGGAGGAATAGCAATGGGAGGCTATATTGCAATCGGTGTACTGGTGGTTCTGGTTCTGGTACTGGTGGTCAGCTGCATCCATGTGGTGCAGCAGTCCAAGGCCTTTGTGGTGGAGCGTCTTGGCTCCTTCAGCGCGGTATGGGGCAACGGCCTCCACTGGAAGTGGCCCTTTATCGAGCGGGTGGTCAAGAAGGTCAGCCTGAAAGAGCAGGTGGCGGACTTCGATCCCCAGCCGGTGATTACCAAGGATAACGTCACCATACAGATCGATACCGTCATCTATTTCCAGATTACCGACCCCAAGCTGTACACCTACGGCGTGGAGTACCCCATGAGCGCCATCGAGAACCTGACCGCCACCACCTTGCGTAATATCATCGGCGAGATGGAGCTGGACCAGTCCCTCACCAGCCGCGACGTGATCAACGCCAAGATGCGCTCCATTCTGGACGAGGCCACCGACCCGTGGGGCATCAAGGTCAACCGCGTGGAGCTGAAGAACATTCTGCCGCCCCGTGAGATCCAGAACGCCATGGAAAAGCAGATGAAGGCCGAGCGTGAGCGCCGCGAGTCCATCCTGCAGGCCGAGGGCCAGAAGGCCAGCCAGATCCTGGTGGCCGAGGGCGAGCAGCAGTCCGCCATCCTGCGGGCCGATGCCGCCAAGCAGGCCCGGATCATGGCCGCCGAGGCGGAGGCCCAGTCCATTCTGAAGGTGCAGCAGGCCATGGCCGACTCCATGCGTCTGCTGAACGAGAACGCCCCCAACGATCAGGTCATCAAGCTCAAGGCGCTGGAGGCCATGCAGAAGATGGCCGACGGCAAGGCCACCAAGATTATTATCCCCAGCGAAATTCAGGGGCTGGCCGGTCTGGCCGCCAGCGCCAAGACGCTGCTGGAGAGCGACAAGGCGGAGTAAGCTATGGCGAAGAAGGAGCGCTTTGAGAAGGTGTACGGACAGGGCGTTTTCACCGGAAACGAGATCTGGGTGGACACCGAGACCGGTGTGCAGTACTTCTACCACGCCGCGGGCAATTCCGGCGGGCTGACGGTGCTGGTGGACGCTGAGGGAAAGCCCCTGCTGTACCGCAAGACGCCGAACGCACCGGAGTTCTGACGGAGGAAGAAGCCCCGCCGTCCCGCAAGTCTGGACCTGAAAAGGAGCTGAGATATTCCATGTACTATCTCTTTGCCAACGGCTTGCAGCCCCAGTCTGCCCCACCGGCGGACGGACAGGGCGTGCTGGCCATCCTTACGCCGCAGGAGGTACACGGCGCGGCGCTGCCCGCCGGACTGTCCGCGCCCGCTCTTCCCGCCGACCCCCACGAATCTCAGTTCTGCTGGCTGCACATTGACCGCACCGGCGTCACCGGCCACCTGCGCACGCCGCCGCGCCCCAATCAGTCCGCCCACCGGCTGGGCTTCACATGGGCGGGCGGAGGGCTGTTGCTGGTGGACCATGACAAGGTGGCGGCGGACTGCGCCGCCCGCCTGACGGAGCAGGGCGCGCCGCTGCCGGACGGACCGGACAGCTTTCTGGTGGCGCTGCTGCTGCACCTGATCCGGGACGATCTGCCCTATATCCAGCAGCTGGAGACGCGGCTGACCGATCTGGAGCAGGCGGTGCTGGATAACGACACAGGGCGCTTCCTCCACCGGATGAGCGTGATCCGCAAGGAGCTGAACCGCACCAATCGCTACTATGCGCAGCTGTGCGACTTTGCCTCTACCCTGCGGGAGGACGCGGAGGAGCAGCTCTCCGGCCGCAGCAAAAAGCGGCTGAACCATTTCTCGCGGAAGGTGGAGAACCTGCGGGGCGAGACGCGGATGCTCCACGAATACGCCACCCAGATCAGCAGCGAGTATCAGGCGCAGGTGGATATCGACCAGAACCGGGTGATGAAGGTGCTGACCATCGTCACCGCCATCTTCCTACCCCTGACCCTGATCGCCGGGTGGTACGGCATGAACTTCCCCAACATCCTCCTGCTTGGCTGGCGCTACGGCTATGTGGCCGTTACCATCGTGTCGGCGCTGGTGGTGGTGCTGCTCATCTGGTACTTCAAGCGGAAAAAGTGGTTCTGAGCGCCACAGGATACGCAAAAAGAAAAACGAAACAAGTCCCCCGGCACGGCGCCGGGGGTCTTGTTGTGCTTAGAACGTATTGCTGTGCCGAAAACAGATTTTTACAGCTTCGTCACCATGGGAATGACCATGGGGCTGCGCTTCGTCTGCTTATAGAGATAGCTGCTCACCGCGGATTTCACCGTGCGGCAGATCTCGCCGTCATCCTTGCGGCGGCGAGCCGCCATGCCGTCCACCGCCTTCATGGCGACCTTCCGCATCTCCTGCATCAGCTCCTCGGATTCCTTTACGTACACGAAGCCGCGGGTCACGATTTCCGGCTCGCACAAAAGCTGATGGTCGTGGCTGGAGATAGACAGCACCACCACTACCATGCCGTCCTCGGCCAGAATCTTCCGGTCGTTGAGCACCACGGCGCCCACCTCGCCTACGCCGCCGCCATCCACGAACACCTCTCCGGCGGGAACGGTGGTCTCGCACTTCATGTGCTTGGTGGTCAGCTCAATGACGCTGCCGTTATCCGCCACGCAGATATTGTTGGGCTGCATGCCCATGCTCTCGGCCACCCGCTTGTGGATCTGCAGCATCCGCTGCTCGCCGTGGAGGGGGATAAAGAATTTGGGCTTTGTCAGGGCGTGGATGATCTTCAGCTCCTCCTGGCAGGCGTGGCCGGACACATGCAGCATGTCCGCCTTGTCATACACCACGTCCGCTCCCTTGCGGAACAGCTCGTTGATGACCCGCCCCACCGTTACCTCATTGCCGGGAATGGTGCTGGCGGAGATGATGACCTTGTCCCCTGCGCCGATGTCCACCTGCTTGTGGGTGGAGAAGGCCATGCGGTACAGGGCGCTCATCTCCTCGCCCTGAGAGCCGGTGGTGACGATCACCTGCTGGCTCAGGGGCAGGCCCTTGATCTTGTGAATGTCCATCAGCGTATTCTTGGGCACCTTCATATAGCCCAGCTCCGTGGAGACCTTCATAATGTTCTCCATGCTGCGCCCGGTGACGGCCACCTTGCGGCCGCAGGCCGCTGCGGCGTCCAGCACCTGCTGGATGCGGTGTACGTTGCTGGCAAAGGTGGTGACGATGATGCGCTTGTCGCAGCCGGTGAACTGCCGCTTGAACGTGGCGCCCACCGCCTTCTCGCTCATGGTATAGCCGGGACGCTCCACGTTGGTGGAGTCGGCCAGCAGCGCCAGCACGCCCTCCCGGCCCAACTGGCCGAAGCGAGCCAGATCGATCACCTCGCCGTCGATGGGGGTGGAGTCGATCTTGAAGTCGCCGGTGTGCACCACGGTGCCCATGCGTGTGTGGATGGCAAAGGCCACCGAATCGGCAATGGAGTGGTTCACATGGATAAACTCCACCTGAAACTTGCCGGCGCGGACCGTCTGACCCGCCTCCACCGTAATAAGCTTGGTGGATTGCAGCAGGCCGTGCTCCTGCAATTTCAGCTTGATAAGGCCCGCCGTAAAGCGGGTGCAGTAGATGGGCATGTTGATCTGCTTGAGCACATAGGGGATCGCGCCGATATGATCCTCATGCCCGTGGGTGATGAACAGACCCCGGAGCCGGTTGTGGTTCTTCACCAGATAGCTGACGTCGGGGATCACGCAGTCAATGCCGTACATATCATCGCCGGGAAAGGCCATGCCGCAGTCCACCACGATGATCTCGCCGCCGTATTCATAGGCGGTCATGTTTTTGCCGATCTCATTGAGACCGCCAAGGGGGATAATTTTAAATTTTTCTGCCATAGTAACTCCTTTTCTTCTATTTAAATAGGGAATGTTACACGGCATGGCCGGGGCCGGGCACAGGAAAAGGCGCACAAAAGAGGCTGCTTTCCCCAAAATTGTGCAGCAAAACAAAGGCGGCCCGATGTCCCGCCGGCCCTGCATCGCCGGGAGAGCATCGGAGCGTTCGCCCCGGATGACCGTGTGTTGAATTGTGCGATACCGGCCGCGCAGGCGGCCTCTATATCACCGCAGAGCCGCATCCGTCCCTGCGAAACAACCAAAAAAACAGCAGTTTTTTCTGCAATGTGCCTAAATTATACCACACTTTCTCCCATTTGTACACCCCCAACTTTTCAACAGCTTTCGCGTGCTTTCGCCGCAGGGGAGGCGGGAATGCCCCGGAAAACTGTTTCACGGCCTTTTCAAAATGCGTTTTCCTGTTGTGATACGGAAAAACATGTGCTATAATACTAGAATAATTGTAAATTGGTGGGCTATTCCCATCTGCAAAGTGAGGTGTCCTGCTTGAGCAAAAAACTGATCCGCGGCTTCCGTACCAACATTATGCTCTATGGCCTGTGCCTGTCTGCGTTTGTGGTAGCGGCCATCCCTATTTCACTGCCGCTGGCCATTGCCGAGGCGCTGGTTTCCGCGCTGGTGATCTATGTGGGGATCCGGCGCAACCGTATGGCCCAGCACAGTGTGCGGCAATATCTGGACCGGGTCAGCGGCGGCATTGATACGGCTCGTTCCAGCAACATGCTGTATGCGCCGCTGCCCATGCTGGTATCCGATCTGAACACCGGCGAGATCCTGTGGGGGAATGACCGCTTTATGGCGCTGACCCAGCTGAAGGAAAAGATGTTCGAGGTGCTGGTAAGCGATGTGGTTCCCGGGTTTGACGGCCATTGGCTGTTGGAGGGGAAACGGGAGTGCCCTGAACCGGTGGTGTGGAACCACCGTACCTACCGGGTATTTGGCGCGCTGAGCCATCCTGACAATCTCAAGGGCGATCACGGCACGCTGGCCACCACCTATTGGCTGGATATTACCGAGGCCGAGCAGATGCGCCAGACGCTGGACATGATCCGTCCGGCCGTGGCGATCCTGATGATCGACAACTACGAGGATTTGATGAAGGCCTGCCCGGAGAGCAAGCGTTCCGCCCTGCTGGCGGAGATCGAGGGCAAGCTGAACGACTGGTGCGGCAGCAGCGGCGGACTGCTGCTGAGCTATGACCGCGACCGGTATCTCTTTGTGATGGAGGAAAAGGATTTCACCGTATTCGCGGAAAAGAAGTTTGAGGTTCTTGACGCGGTGCGCACGGTGGAGATCGGCGGCGTCAGCGCCACGCTGTCCATCGGACTGGGCCGTGACGGCGACAGCTTCGATGCGCTGTTCAAAAACGCCGACCTGGCGCTGGAAATGGCGCTCAGCCGCGGCGGCGATCAGGCGGTGGTGAAGGACCGCAGCAATTTCGAGTTCTACGGCGGCCGCTCCAAGACAACGGAGAAGCGCACCAAGGTAAAGTCCCGGGTGATGGCCAATGCCCTGCGAGAGCTGATGCAGGATGCCCGCAACGTGTACGTTATGGGCCATAAATACGCCGACATGGATTCGCTGGGCGCGGCGGCCGGCATCTGCTGTATGGGCCGCAAGCTGGGCAAAAAGGTACAGATCGTGATCGATACGGACAATAACGCCGCCCATCCGGTGCTGCGGATTTTGCAGCAGCAGCCGGAGTATGCCGGGGTGTTTGTCAGCGGCGACACGGCGTTTCTCCACGCGCAGGCCGATACGCTGCTGGTGGTGGTGGACACCAACCGCCCCGACAGTGTGGAGTGGGAGCCGCTGCTGGAGAGCTGCACCCGCGTGGCGGTGATCGACCACCACCGGCGCGGCAGCCGCTACATCGACAAGATGACGCTGAACTACCACGAGCCTTATGCCAGCTCCGCCAGCGAGCTGATCACCGAGCTGCTGCAATACATTGTGGAGCCGGCCGATGTGCTCAAGGCTGAGGCGGAGGCGCTGCTGGCAGGCGTCGTGCTGGATACCAAAAACTTTACCAACCGCACCGGCGGTCGTACCTTTGAGGCGGCGGCTTACCTGCGGCGCGTGGGCGCCGACACGCAGGATGTGCAGCGCATGTTCCAGAGCGATCTGGACGCCATGGTGACCCGCTATGCCATCATGCGGCAGGCCCAGATCTACCACGGTGATATTGCCATCGTGGCCGCTGATGAGGCCTATGACCGGGTCACCGCTGCCAAGGCGGCCGATGAACTGCTGACCATCCGGGGCATCCGTGCCTCGTTCGTTCTCTATCGCAAGGACGAGGGCGTGTACATGTCCGCCCGTTCACTGGGCGAGATCAACGTGCAGGTGATTCTGGAGGCGCTGGGCGGCGGCGGCAATTCCACCACCGCAGGCGGTCAGGCAAAGGGCATCACCGTGGCTGAGGCCAAAGAAAAGCTGCTGGCGGCCATCGATAAGTACTTTGAGGACTGAGCGATGCCCTGCGAAAAAAACCATTCCACAACAAATAACGATTCTTTTACAGGAGGACATATATTATGAAAGTCATTTTAACGCAGGATGTGCGTGGCAAGGGCAAGAAGGGCCAGATGATCGAGGCGGCCGAGGGCTACGCTCGCAACTATCTGATCCCCCACGGCATTGCCGTGCCCGCCACCGCGGATGCGGTGAACACCATGAAGCTGCGGGATAAGGCCAAGGCCAAGGCTGACGCCGAGGCCAAGGCGGCTGCCGAAGCCATCGCCCAGAAGCTGGTGGGCTGTCAGGTGAAAATTGCCGCCAAGGGCGGCGCCGAGGGTAAGCTGTTCGGCGCTGTGACCAGTGCCGCCATTGCCGATGCGCTGAAGGCGCAGTACGGTATGGAGGTGGACAGCAAGAAGCTGGTCATTGACGAGCCGATCAAGTCCTTTGGCAGCTATCAGGTCAAGGCGAAGCTGGGCTTTGAGATCAGCGGCACGGTGAACGTGCTGGTGGTGGAAGAGAAGTAAGCCCACCGCGCAGCCGATAGTAAATGCGTAGGGCGGGGTGACCCCACCCCGCCGCGGGGAAGGCCACGCAGAGTTCGCGGCGCGGACGCCGCGAAAAAATTAAATCATTTTTGGCAGCAAGATCGAAGATTTTGCGCCAGTTTTTCAAAGGCAGGTGTGATAATGGACGAACTACTGATGCGGGCCATGCCCCACTCCGCTGAGGCGGAGCAGGCGGTGCTGGGCTCCATGCTTATTGACGGCGATTGCGTCAAGGACGTTATGGATCAGCTGCAAGCGGATGATTTCTATCTGCGGCAGAACCGGGAGATTTTCGAGACCATCGCCCATATGTTCGTCTACTCACAGCCGGTGGACGGCGTGACCGTGGCCAGCGAGATGGAGAAGAACGGCACCTATACCGAGGCGACGCGGCCCTATCTGCTGCAATTGATGGAGGTTACGCCCACCGCCGCCAATGTCAACGAATATGTAAAAATTGTGCGGGATAAGGCGCTGATGCGGCAGGTGGCTGCCGCCGCCGCCAATATCACCGCCATGGTGCAGGAGGGCGGCGCGTCTGCCGGCGACATGCTGGAGTCGGCGGAGCAGCGGGTTTACGCCATCCGCCGGGGCCGCAGCGCGCAGAGCATGGTGCCTGTCAGTCAGGTGCTGCAGGATGTGATGAACCGGCTGGAGGAGCTGTCCAACAGCGAGTCCAACCTGCCGGGCCTGTCCACGGGCCTCTCCGCCGTAGACAGCAAGATCAACGGCCTGAACAAGTCCGACCTTCTGCTGCTGGCGGCACGTCCCGGTATGGGAAAAACCAGTATGGCCCTGAATGTGGCGCTGTCGGCGGCCAAGACCTCCGGCAAGACCGTGGCCATCTTCTCGCTGGAAATGTCCCGCGAGCAGCTGGTGACCCGCCTGATCGCCGCCGAGGGGCTGGTGGAAAACACGCGCCTGACCACCGGCAATTTGCGGGAGAGTGACTGGCAGCGCATTGCCGAGGCGGCCTCCAACCTGAGCCGCATGGATATCCGTATTGACGATAATCCCCTGCTGACGGCGGCGGATATGAACGCCAAATGCCGCCGTCTGGACAATCTGGGGCTGGTGGTCATTGACTATCTGCAATTGATGACCAGCGCCGGGGGCAAGGGCTATTCCGGCGAGAACCGCCAGCAGGCGGTGTCGGACATCAGCCGTATGCTGAAGATCATGGCCAAGGAGCTGCAAGTGCCGGTGCTGTGCCTTTCACAGCTGAGCCGTGCCAACGAAAAGCGGGACAACAAGCGTCCCATGCTGTCCGACCTGCGTGAATCCGGCGCCATCGAGCAGGATGCGGATATCGTCATGTTCCTGTACCGTGACGATTACTATAACGAGGATTCGGAAAAGCACAACATTGCCGAGTGCATCGTGGCCAAGAACCGCCACGGAGAAACCGGCAAGGTGGAGCTGCGGTGGATGCCGGAGTATACCGCCTTCGGCACACTGGAAAACCGCTACGGCGACGACGAGGAGTAATACATGGATCTGCTTGCCTGGATGGAACGGTGGGATATGCTGCCGCCGGAGGGCGGCGTGCTGCTGTGCGCCGTGTCCGGCGGGCGGGATTCCGTGTGCCTGCTCCACTATCTGGCGTCACTGGCGGCAGAGCGGGGCTTTTCCGTGGCGGCGGGCCACCTGAACCATCAGATGCGGCCTGAGGCCCAACGGGACGAGGACTTCGTCCGGACGCTATGCCGGACGCTGGAGGTCCCCTTCTATACCGAGGCTGCGCCGGTCTATGAGATGGCCGGGCGCTGGGGTCTGGGCGTAGAAGAAACGGGCAGACGGCTAAGGTATGATTTTCTCGCCCGCACGGCGGATGCCATCGGCGCGCAGCGGATCGCCACGGCGCACCATGCCCTGGATCAGGCGGAGACCGTGCTGCTGAACCTGCTGCGGGGCACCGGGCCGGAGGGCTTGGGCGGTATCCCACCTGTGCGGGGACGGATCGTGCGTCCGCTGCTGCAAACAAGCCCCGAGGAGATCGAGACGTATCTGCTGGCGCACCGGCTCACCCATGTGGAGGACAGCACCAACGCCGATACCCACTATGCCCGCAACCGGCTGCGTCTGGAGATATGGCCGCAGCTGAAGGCACTCTATCCCGGAGCGGAGCGTGCCATCGGCCGCACGGCGGAGATTCTGCGGCAGGAAAACACCTATCTGGATCTGTTGGCGGCCGAGCGTCTGCCGCCGTCAGGTACGGCGGTGGAAACCGCGGCGCTGCTGGCTGCCCCGGAGGCGCTGCGCCCTCGGATGGTACGCCTACTGCTTGAGCGTCTGCCTGCCGGGAAGAAGGACGTGGGCGCATCGCACATCAGCGCCGTGCTGGCGCTGGCGGCGGGCGGCAGCGGCATGCTGGAGCTGCCGCAGCGCATACGGGCCGTGTGCCGCGGCGGACAGCTGGCACTGACACTGCGGGAGGATGTCCCGGCGGAAACGGTGCTGTGCGAGGGACTCAACCGCTGGGGAAGCTGGGAGATCACGCTGCGCCGCGCTGCGGGACACAGGGTAACGGTCAGACCGTGGCGGCGTGACGACCGGCTGGAAACTGCCCGCGGAAGCCGCAGCATCAAGCGCCTGTTTCAGGATGCGGGAATTCCCGCTGACCGGCGGGATGGCTATCCTGTGGTTTGCGTGGACGGTGTGCCGCGTGCCGCAGGCGGCATCGGGGAATATACACCGCCGCAAAAGGGCGGTACAATAGAAATTACGATCAAACAACAAGAAAAACACAAGGAGGACACCGGGGAATGGTAAGAAGCAATATGGAGCAGGATATTTTGAGGATCCTGATGTCAGAGGAACAGCTGCACGCGCGGGTGCAGGAGATGGGCGACGAGCTGTATGACCGCTTCGCGGATAAAGACCCCATTTTCGTAGGCGTGCTGAAGGGCTGCTTCATTTTTATGGCCGATCTGGTGCGCGCCACCCAGATGAAGAGCGAGATTGAGTTTATCGGTCTGTCCTCTTATAATAATGATACCAAGAGCTCCGGCGTGGTGCAGATCACCCGCGATTTGCAAAAGGATATTACCAATCGCCACATCATCGTGGTGGAGGACATTCTGGACTCGGGCAACACCCTGTATTTCCTGAAGAACTACCTGCTGGCCAAGGGGGCGGCCTCCGTGTCCATCGTGACGCTGCTGGATAAGCCTGCCCGCCGCGAAAAGCCCATCAAGGCAGATCTGGCCGGCTTTGAGGTTCCCGATGAATTCGTGGTGGGTTACGGGCTGGACTATGGCCAGCAGTACCGTAACTACCCCTGCATCGGCGTTCTGAAGCCGGAGGTATACACCAAGTAACCGGCTGCGCATACCGTTAGGGGTGGACAGCGTCTCCGCTCCTGTCGGCTGTCCCGGCGATTTTCCGCCGCAGAGCGGACGAAACAGGAGGATCCCCATGAAAGAAGAAGGAAAGCGTCTGGCGCGGAACGACGCCGCGCCGGAGGCGAAAGGAAAATGGACGCTGAAACGGTTCTGGAAGGAATGGCACGAGGTCATTCTCATTCTGGCTGCGGTTTTTGTGCTGTTCAAATTTATTTTGCAGATCGCGTGGGTGCCCAGCGGCTCCATGGAGACAACGCTGCCCACGAAATCCGTGCTGCTGGGCTGGCAGCTGCCCTATCTGGTCAGCGACCCCGTGCCGCAGCGGGGAGAGATCGTTACCTTCTGGAACGATGAGCTGGACAATGTGCTGGTAAAGCGTGTTATCGGCCTGCCCGGCGATGAGATTTCGTTTTCCAACGGCTTTGTCTATATTAACGGCGAAAAGCAGGCCGAGGAATATCTGCCCGCACAGGGCGTCACCACCTGCGAGCGCACGTTCCGTGTGCCGGAGGGCTGTTTTTTCGCCATGGGCGACAACCGGGGCGGCTCCTACGACAGCCGTGAATGGGATAACCCCTATGTGCCCATTAAAAACATTCAGGCCCATCCCTTTGTGGTCATCAGCATCGGCGGCGACCAAAGCTGGCAGGGTATACGCCTGATCCGACAGGGAGGAAATTCATGAGCAACAACAGAAAAGGCGGCGTTCGCTCCTTTTTTATTCTGATCCTGTGTCTGCTGCTGATCCTGTATCTGGCGCGCAGTATGGTCCGGCAGGGCGATGTGACCTATGGCGAGATGCGGCAGCTGTTCGTACAGGAGAAGGTGCAATCCTTTGTGATCAACGACAACCACCTGACCGCAACGCTGAAGGATCAGACCACCATCTCCTGCCACCTGTACGACTTTGCGCTCTTTTACGATGATCTCAACGATCTGGTGGTGGAGCAGTATGAAAAGGGGATCCTTACCTCCTACAATTATCCGGCCCAGTCCACCAACTGGCTTCGGGTGCTGCTGCCCTATGTGCTGGCGGTGATGGCCTTTATTCTGCTGATGAATCTGATGACCCGCATGAATAGCGGCGGCAGCGTCAGCGACAAGATGGCCCATTTTGGAGAAGCGCGTGTGGGCAGCATGCCGGAGGGCAGCAAAAAAGTGACCTTCCGTGATGTGGCAGGCGCCGACGAGGAAAAGGAAGAGCTGCGCGAGATCGTGGAATTCCTGCGCGAGCCTGACAAGTATCTGAAGCTGGGCGCCCATATCCCCAAGGGCGTACTGCTGGTAGGCCCTCCGGGCACCGGCAAAACCCTGCTGGCCAAGGCTGTGGCCGGCGAGGCGGGCGTCAAGTTCCTGTCCATCTCCGGCTCTGATTTTGTGGAGATGTATGTGGGCGTAGGCGCCAGCCGCGTCCGCGACCTGTTTGTGCAGGCGAAGAAGGATGGGCCTGCCATCGTGTTCATTGACGAGATCGACGCTGTGGGCCGCCAGCGTGGCAGCGGCTTGGGCGGCGGACATGACGAGCGGGAGCAGACCCTGAACCAGCTGCTGGTGGAGATGGACGGCTTTGGCTCCAACGAAGGCGTGGTGGTGCTGGCCGCCACCAACCGCGTGGATATTCTCGATCCGGCGCTGCTGCGCCCGGGGCGGTTTGACCGGCAGGTGTATGTGGGCCTGCCCGATATCAAGGGCCGTGAAGAGATTTTGACCATCCATGCCCGGAATAAGCCGCTGGCAGAGGATGTGGATCTCAATCAGGTGGCCAAGGGGACGCCGGGCTTTACCGGCGCAGATCTGGAAAATCTGCTGAATGAGGCGGCGCTGCTGACCGGACGGCAGAATAAGCCCGCCATTGACAAGGCCTGTATCGACGAGGCGGTGATCAAGGTGATTGCCGGCCCGGAGAAGCACAGCCGCGTGATCCCGGAACAGGAGCGGAAGCTGACGGCTTATCATGAAGCCGGACACGCCGTGGTGATGCGCGCCCTGCCCCAGCACGATCCGGTGCATCAGATCACCATCGTGCCCCGCGGTCAGGCCGGCGGCATGACCATCTCCCTGCCGGACGAGGATCGTTCCTATCTCAGCCGGGAATATATGGTGCAGCAGATCGTCTCGCTGCTGGGCGGCCGGGCGGCCGAGCAGATGGTGCTGGGCGATATTTCCACCGGGGCCTCCAATGATATCCAGCGGGCCACCTCCATTGCCCGCAAGATGGTGGGCACTTACGGTATGTCCGCCAAAATGGGCAGCGTTGCCTTTGACGCAGGCTCAGACGAGGTGTTCATCGGCAAGTCCATGGGCCATACCCGTCCTTACTCCGAAAAGACCGCCGCTGAAATGGACGGTGAGATTCGCGCCATCATTGACGATGCCTATGCGCAGGCGCAGAAGATCCTAAAGACCTACGCCCGTCAGCTCAACGCCATCGCAGAATACCTGCTGGCCAACGAGACCATGAGCGGCGAGGTGTTCGAGGGCTTTTTCACGCCGGAGGACGGACAGTAAGCGGTCATAAAGTGAAACCTATGCAAAAAACGAACGGCCTTTTTCAAAAGGGCCGTTCGTTTTTAGTGTAAGTTGAGCATAAGAGGCGGCTTTTGATGCTTTTTTGCAGACGGCCCAATTTAAATTGTGCAAAATCACGGAGTTGCTGTCTTTGAAAGGGGGACACCCAATTCCGGCGGCAGGGGATGCGGCAAAAAACGTACCTTGCGGCGAGCGGGGAGAGACGAAAAGATGATTGATAGGAAAATATTGTGATTATCTCGCAAGTATCTGCCGAAATTGCGATATTTTTCCTGCAATTTCTGCTGAAATAAGTCGCCTTTCAAAAGTGAGCCCAACCCGAGTGTTTCTGCGCCACAACTGAGTGTCCACGATATGAGGACTACGCTCCGCCGCGCAACGCCTTTTGGAGCTGTATGAGAGACAAAACAGGCGTGAATTTCAGAGTTTGTGACAATTGTTTTTTGCGGGCGGTTCTATTAGAATATGTCCATTAAACCGACGGCGGACCTGCCGCGGTATGAGAGTATTTTAGGAGGAGAAATCATGAAAAAGTTGATTGCAATGCTGCTGGCTTTGGTCATGGCGCTGTCTCTGGTGGCCTGCGGCGGCAGCGGTGCCAGCAACGATGCTGCCGGCGGAGACAAGGTTGTTAAGATCGGCGTGTTCGAGCCGCAGACCGGCGATAACGGCGCCGGCGGCAAGCAGGAAATTCTGGGTATGCAGTATGCCAACAGCCTCCAGCCCACCGTGGAGATCGGCGGCGAGGAGTACAAGGTGCAGCTGGAGATCGTGGACAACCGCACCAGTGCTGAAAACGGCCCCTCTGCCGCAGCCGAGCTGGTGAACCGCGGCGTGTCCGTGGTGCTGGGCTCCTACGGTTCCGGCGTATCCATGGCCGGCGGCACCGTGTTTGCCGAGGCCGGCATCCCCGCCATCGGCACTTCCTGCACCAATCCGCAGGTCACTGCCGACTGTGATGTGTACTTCCGTCTGGCCTTCCTGGATCCCTTCCAGGGCACTGTGCTGGCCAACTATGCCTACAATGAGCTGGGCGTGACCACCGCCTACACGCTGGGCATGCTGGGCTCCGACTACGATCAGGGCCTGCTGCACTATTTCAAGGTCGCCTTTGAGGCGCTGGGCGGCAAGGTTGTGGAGGAGAGCTTCCCCGAGGGCAGCGCCAACTTCGTTTCCTACATCAATAATGCCCAGGCTGCCAACGCCGGCTGCATTTTCGCCCCCGTTTCCATCAACTATGCTCAGCTGATCGTTGAGGCTGCCGCGGCGCAGGGCTATGAGGGCGCGCTGCTGGGTTCCGATACTTGGGACAGCAATAAGGTGATCGAAAGCGCTACCGGTAAGAATGTCAAGGTCTTTGTGACCACCTTCTATCAGGAGGGCGGCGATCCCACCTTCGACTCCGGTATCAAGGAGTGGATGAACGCCAATGCCGACGCGCTGACCAACAACGGCGGCAACGACATGGTGGCTGCCGTAACGGCCATCGGCTATGATACGTACATGACCGCCATTGAAGCGCTGAAGATTGCCGGCAGCACGGATCCCAGTGCGGTTCTGGCCGCGATGCCCTCCGTGAATTTCCAGGGCGTGACCGGTCAGATTGAGTTTGACGACATTGGCGATGCCAAGCGTGATTCTGCGTTTATCAAGACGGCCAACACCGAGGCGGGTACTTGGGACTTTGTGAAGGTCCAGTCCGTCGGCTGAATCAATCATACTGTGGGTACAGCCGCTTCGCCGGCTGTACCCACATAGGTGCATTGGGGGATGGCGGGTATATAGCGGCCACCCCCTTTTCGCCGCATTCGGGGACGCCTCGAAAGCGCAGGCTGCCTCTGCTTTTTCGAGACGTCCCGGAAATTCAATTCAGGAATACAGGAGGATATCCTATGCAAGAAATGCTTCCGTATCTCATTAACGGTATCTCCGTGGGCGGCCAGTATGCCCTGATCGCCATCGGATATACGCTGGTGTACGGTATTCTGCGCCTGATCAACTTCGCCCATGGTGATGTGTTCATGGTGGCCGGATTGATTATGGTTTACACCAGCACGTCCATGCCCATATATCTGTCGCTGCCGGTGGTCATCGCAGCAACGGTGGCGCTGGGCTTTCTCATTGAGCGCTTCGCCTATAAGCCGCTGCGCACGGCGCCCCGCATGTCGCTGATGATCTCCGCCATCGGCGTAAGCTATCTTATCCAGAATCTGGCGTTCTACATTACCGGCGGCGTGCCTCAGCCCGTAACAAACATGATCCCCTGGATCAGCGAAAATGTCACCGTGCTGGGCGCTTCCACCAAGCGTGTCACACTGGTAACACCTGTTCTGACCATCGTTCTTGTGATCGTTCTGGTGCTTTTGATCAAAAAGACCAAGATCGGCATGGCCATGCGTGCCGCTGCCCGCGATTTTGAGACGGCGCAGCTGATGGGCATCAAGATCAACAGCGTCATCTCCGCCACCTTTGTGATCGGCTCTTTTCTGGCCGCCATCGGCGCCATGCTGTATTTCACCAACTATCCCTCCGTTGCCATCGGCTCTGGCGGTATGCCGGGCCTGAAAGCGTTTGTGGCCGCCGTGTTCGGCGGCATCGGCTCCATTCCCGGCGCCGTGGTGGGCGCTTTCCTCATCGGTCTGTGCGAGGAGGTCATCAAGGGCTTGGGCTACACCACATTCTCCGATGCGTTTACCTTTGCCCTTTTGATCATCGTCCTGTGCGTCAAGCCCACCGGCCTGTTCGGTGAAAAGGTCACCGACAAGGTGTAAGGAGGTAGCAGCAGTGAAGAGTTTGAAGAAACGCGAAAATATTATAACCGCCGCCATCGTTCTGGCGCTGCTGGCCTTGGCCATGGCGCTGGATATTCTGCTTCCGGGGTATCATATTGCCATTAAGGTGCTGAAAAAGGGCGCGGTCTATGCATTGGTGGCCGTGTCCATGAACCTGCTGAACGGCTTCACCGGCCTTTTCTCATTGGGACAGGCGGGCTTCATGCTGCTGGGCGCGTATTCCTACGCGGTGCTGTGCATTCCGGTGGCCAAGCGCGCCGGCGTATACCAGTATTTTGACGGCGGCCTTGTGCAGTTCTCCCTGCCTGAGGTGCTGGGCAAGCTGCCCGGTATGCTGGCGGCGCTGCTGATCGGCGGCCTCATTGCCGCACTGCTGGCATTCCTGATCGGTCTGCCGGTGCTGCGCCTGAAATCCGACTATCTGGCCATTGCCACGCTGGGCTTTGCGGAGATCCTGCGTGCCTTCTTCCAGTGGAATGCGCTGGGCCCCATCACCAACGGCTCCAACCTGCTCAAGAGCTATCCTGAGATCGGCGGCGCCCTTGCCTACATTCTGCTGGCGGGCATTTTTATCGCCATGATCATCCTGCTGGTGAACTCCACCTATGGCCGGGCCTTTATTGCCATCCGTGACGACGAGGTTGCGGCCGAGGCCATGGGCATCAATCTGGCCAAGCACAAGCGTATGGCCTTCATCATCAGCTCCTTCTTTGCCGGTGTGGGCGGCGGTATGCTGGCCATGTACATGGGCGCCGTGTCGGCGCTCAGCTTCAAGTCCACCATGACCTATGAAATTTTGCTGATCGTGGTCATCGGCGGCATCGGCTCCATCAGCGGCTCTGTGCTGACCAGCTTCCTGTATGTGGCAAGTCTTGAGTGGCTGCTCCGCGGCCTGGACAGCGGCACCTTCCTGGGTATCAATGCCCCCGGCCTTTTCAAGAACGGCTTCCGCATGGCGGTGGTCTCGGTGATCATCATGGTGGTGGTGCTGTTCTTCCGCAAGGGCATCATGGGCGATAAGGAGCTGCCGGACCTGTTCAAAAAGAAGCCCTCCCGCAAAATGAAAAAGGAGGTGGCGGCCAAATGAGTGAGATCAATAATGTGCTGCGCGTGGAAAACGTTACCATGCAGTTTGGCGGCGTAGTCGCCGTGAACAACCTGAGCATGGAGGTCAACGAGGGGGAAATCGTTGCCCTGATCGGCCCCAACGGCGCCGGAAAGACTACCGCCTTCAATGTGATCACCGGCGTATACGCCCCCACCAATGGCCGGGTTTGCTTTAACGAAACCTGCATTGTCCGCAACCATCCTACCGGCAAGATGAAAAAGGCGTACAAGGGGGAGCACCCCACCCTCTACACGGCGCAGGCCGCGCCGGAGGAGACGCTGTCCGACGAGGCGCTGGAGACATGGAAAGACCAGCGCAAGGCGTTGGATCCCTACGCCTTCAGCGACCATGTGCTGACGCCCACCCCTGATAAGATTACCCAGCTGGGTATGGCCCGCACCTTTCAGAATATCCGCCTGTGGAAGTCCCAGAGCGTGTTCAACAATGTGCTGATCGCCATGCATATGCGCCGCACCAGCAATCTGTTCACCGCAGCCTTCCACCTCAATGGCAAGGAGGAGCGCGCCCAGCGGGAAAAGGTGCTGGAGCTGCTGCGGGTAGTGGGGCTGGAGGATGTAAAGGACGAGCTGGCCACATCCCTGCCCTATGGCAAGCAGCGCCGCCTTGAGATCGCGCGTGCGCTGGCCACAGAGCCGACGCTGCTGCTGCTTGACGAGCCGGCTGCCGGCATGAATCCGCAGGAAACGCTGGAGCTGGCTGACTTCATCAAGGAGATCCGCACCAAGTTCCACAAGACCGTGCTGCTCATCGAGCACCATATGGATCTGGTCATGGGAATCGCGGATCGCATCTATGTGCTGGACTTCGGCAAGCTGATTGCACAGGGCGTTCCCGCGGAGATCCAAAGCAACGAGCGCGTCATTGACGCATATTTGGGGGTGGCAGACGATGCTGAAAATTAACGATTTGCATGTGTCCTACGGCGGCATCACGGCTTTGCGCGGCATTGACCTGGAGGTGCCCGATGGCAAGATCGTCACCCTGATTGGCGCAAACGGCGCCGGCAAGTCCACCACGCTGCGCACCATCTCCGGTCTTGTAAAGGCGGAGAGCGGCTCGATCACCTATCAGGATCAACCGCTCCTCGGCAAGCCCATCAACAAGATTCTGGAGGCCGGTATTGCCCTGATCCCGGAGGGCCGCCGCGTTTTTGCAGATCTGACCGTGCTGGAAAATCTGAAGATCGGCGCTTATCTGCGCCACGATAAGAGCGAGATCGAAAAGGATATCAAGTGGATTTATGAGCTGTTTCCCCGCTTGGAGGAGCGCAACTGGCAGCTGGCCGGTACCCTCTCCGGCGGTGAGCAGCAGATGCTGGCTGTGGGGCGCGGATTGATGTCCCGGCCCAAAATGATGATGCTGGACGAACCCTCTCTGGGCCTTGCGCCGCTGGTGGTGCAGGATATTTTCTCCATCATTCAGGAGATCAACCGTCAGGGCGTGACCATTCTGCTGGTGGAGCAAAACGCCAACATGGCGCTGAAGATTGCCGACTGGGCCTATGTGCTGGAAACCGGACGGATCACCCGCAGCGGAATCGGCGCGGAGCTGCTGGCGGATGACAGCATTAAAGAAGCTTATCTGGGAAAGCGAAAGTGATTTATGGGGAAAGAGCGGTCTGAGCACAGTGCCCAGACCGCTCTTTCTGCCTTCTATGTAACCGGGTTCAAGCGCCGCTCCAGCCGGCGCAGCAGGCAGCCGTGATGGTCAATGATCCGGCTCAGCCGCAGCAATTGCGGCGAGCAGGGGCCATCTCCCGTTTGCAGCAGCCTCTCACCTTTGCGCCGGTGCTGATGGATTCGCCGCATATGAAATTCGATCTGTAATTGCAAAAATAACCGTGTCATTTTTTTCATGTTGTCCTCCGTGCATCGGATGTACCGGTGCGGTCTATTCTCCTCAAGTTATGGCTACGCATCAGAAATTGCGCACTTCCTGATGACAAAAAAATTCTATCATATCCGCCATGTCGAATACGGTCTCATTTCGCCGCACATCGACAGATTGATGGCATTTCTTACAAATGCGTGCTGAAAATTTCTTCTGTCTCCTATAAGTAATGCCAATGTTCCGTTAATAGGCCGTTAAAGATACGATGGAGCGGAACGACCCGGAATTATGCCGGATAAGCCGCCGCTTCTGCCTGAAAAGATCGCCCATTTTTAATAAAGCGGCCTTCCGCAGATAAAAAAACCAGCGCCCGCAGGCGCTGGTTTTCCGATATTCTGGCGCGGCTTTGCAGCGGGGCAGGGCGTTTTCAAAGCGCCTGCGATGCAAAAGCGGCATGCCTGCAAAAAAGCAGGCGGGATGGGATAACCGGAAAGCCTATTCGCCCCAAGCAGCCCTGTCACAGATCAACGTAACGTCGGGGTGGAACTGCAAAATAGAAGCCGGAACCCAAGGCGTCACCGGGCCGAAGAAAGCCTGATGCAGGATCTCCCGCTTGTCGGCGCCTGTGACCAGCATCAGTACACTGCGGGCGGCCATCACCGTTCCCACGCCCATGGTGTAGGCTGCGGTGGGTACTGCGTCCAAGCTGCCGAAAAAGCGGGCGTTGGCCTGCCGCGTAGGCGCCGCCAGCGCGACCTCATGCGTCCGGACAGGGAAGTGGTCACATGGCTCGTTGAAGCCGATGTGGCCATCGTGTCCCAGCCCCAGCAGCTGAAGATCGATCCCGCCCAGCGCTGCGATGTGATCCTCATAGGCGGCGCACATGGCCTCGGGATCGGCAGTCAGTCCGTCCGGAACGGCGGTATTTTCCGGCCGGATGGAGATGTGGTCAAAGAGGTTGGCGCGCATAAAATCGTGATAGCTCTGCTCATTGTCCGGTGCAAGCCCCTTGTACTCGTCCAGATTGACGGAGCGGGCGCGGGAGAAGTCGATGCGGCCTGCCTGCTCCCGGGCAATCAGCTGCCGGTAAAGGGGCAGGGGCGTGGAGCCGGTGGCCAGACCCAGCACACAGTCCGGCTTGACGCGCAGCAGGGCCTCAAAACGGTCGGCGGCCAGATGGCCCACCTCTTCGGCTGTTTCAGCCTTGATGATGTTCAGACGCAGCATGATATACCTCCTTAGAAGTAGGGAAAATCCGGATGCGGACAGCAACACCCCGCATCGCGGGGTGTTGTAGCCGTTATTTCAGCTCACCGTTGGCAGCGGCGGTCAGGTAGGCGTTGATAAAGCCGTCGATATCGCCGTCCATCACCGCCTGAATGTTGCCCATTTCGTAGCCGGTGCGGGTATCCTTGGCCAGCGTGTAGGGCATGAACACATAGGAGCGGATCTGACTGCCCCACTCGATCTTCATCTGCACGCCCTTGATATCGCTGATCTTTTCCGCGTGCTGCTGTACCTTCAGCTCGGCCAGCTTGGCCTTGAGCATCTTCATGGCGTTGTCCCGGTTCTGGAACTGGCTGCGCTCCGTCTGGCAGAATACCACGATGCCGGTGGGCAGGTGGGTCAGGCGGACGGCGGAGGAGGTCTTATTGATGTGCTGGCCGCCTGCGCCGGAGGAACGGCAAGCCTGCATTTCGATCTCCTCGGGGCGGATCTCGATCTCGCTGTCGTCCGCCAGCTCCGGCATGACCTCCAGCGCGGCAAAGCTGGTCTGGCGGCGGGCGTTGGCGTCAAAGGGGGAGACGCGCACCAGCCGGTGGACGCCGTTTTCGCTCTTCAGATAGCCGTAGGCATTCTCACCCTCGATGAGAATGGTGGCGGACTTGATGCCCGCTTCTTCACCGGCCTCATAGTCCAGCAGCTGATAGGTATAGCCGTGGCGCTCGGCCCAGCGGGTATACATGCGATAAAGCATCTCCGTCCAGTCCTGTGCCTCGGTGCCGCCTGCGCCGGCGTGGAAGGTGAGGATGGCGTTGTTGGCGTCATACTCGCCGCTGAGCAAGGCCGCCAGACGGCGCTCGCTGATTTCCTTTTCCAGCGTATTGTAGCCCTCGATCACATCGGGAAGCTGAGAGGCGTCGTCCTCCTCCTGCGCCATTTCGCACAGCGTCAGGGTGTCCTCCCATTCCGAAACCAGCCGGTCGTGCTTTTTGATCTTGTTCTCAAGGCGCTTGATCTGCTGGCTCACCTTCTGGCTGCGCTCCAGATCGTTCCAAAAGCCGTCCTGCTCCGTTTCCTTTTGAAGGTCGGACAGCTCCTCCCGGGCCTTGGGAATACCCAGCGCCTTCTCCAGATCACCCAATGTGGGCTCCAGCGCCAGCAGCTTTTGCTTATAATCATCATATTCGATTACGGCCATATGCGTCATCTCCTTGTTGCAGATTTCAGTAACCTGATTATTATATCTGAAAACGATACTTCTGTAAAGGGGGAAATCAAAGGCTTTGCGGGCTTTTGCCCTCGGATGGTTCGTCGTCCGGGATACTGCTCCGGCGCTGGTGGCGCAGCAGCATATCGCCCTGCTCCTCCTCGCGCAGCTGGCGGAATACGCGGCGCATGATCATAACCGACATCAAAAACGCACACAGGTCAGCCACAGGCTGAGCCAGCTGCACACCGGTCTGGTGCAGCCATAGCGGCAGCAGCAGTACCGCGGGGATGAAGAACAGCCCCTGCCGTGCGATGGCCTGCATGGTGGCAGGCAGGGTCTTGCCCATGGTCTGGGTCATCATGTTGCTGATCATGTTGAAAGCGGCCAGCGGAAAGATAAGGCACTGCCAGCGCATGGCCCGCACGCCGAAGGCGATGACCTGCGGATCATCACGGAATATGGCAATCAGCCTTGGCGCCAGCAGGAATCCCACGGCTGAGGCTGCCAGCAGAAAGACGGTGCCCCATTTGACGCAGAAGCGGTAGCCCTGCCGCACCCGGTCATAGAGCTTCGCGCCGTAATTGAAGCCGCATACCGGCTGGAACCCCTGACCGAAGCCGATCAGGGCGGAGTTGGCCAGCGTCATGATCCGGTTGACCACGCTCATGGCGGCAATGGCGGCGTCGCCATACACGCCGGCGGCCAGATTCAGACAGATGGTGGAAACGGCCATCAGCCCCTGCCGGCATAGACTGGGGAAGCCGTTGCGCAGAATCTCGCGGAAAATATGGGCGGAAAAGCGGATGTTTTTCGGATGCAGCCGCAAATTTCCGCCCCGTGTGCTGCCCACCAGCAGCAGGCAGAAAGAGGACAGCTGGCCGATGATGGTGGCCAGCGCCGCGCCGGTGATCCCCATGCCGCAGGTAAAGATCAGGATCGGATCGAGGATTACATTAAGCGCCGCGCCCGAGACGATACCGATCATGCTGTATACGGCGCTGCCCTGAAAGCGCAGCTGATTATTCAGCACGAAGGAGGCTATCATATACGGCGCACCCAGCAAAATAATGCGCAGATAGTCGCAGGCATAGGGCAGGATGGTATCCGTGGAGCCCAGCAGACGTGCCAGCGGCCGGAGAAAGAGCTGCCCGAGAAGCAGGATCCCAAGTCCGGTCAGCAGCGCCAGCGTGACGGCGGTGACGGCCATCGTCTCGGCATCCTCTGTCTGATGGCGGCCCAGCTGGCGTGAGATATAGTTGCCGCTGCCCTGACCGAAAAAGAATCCGACGGCTTGAAGAAGGGCCATCAGGGAAAAAACCACGCCCACGGCGCCGGTGGCCGAATTGGAGTGCAGCAGACCCACAAAAAAGGTGTCCGCCAGATTATAGGCCGCCGTCACCAGCATGGAGATGATGGTGGGCACCGCCATCTGGCATACCAGATGCCCCACCGGTTCGGTGGTCATTCGGCGGTATTTTTCCTCCTGCAAAAGATTGGCTTCTTTCAGGTGGTGCGTTTCATGAAGGTGGTGATTGTGGTACATGTGTCACCCTGATTCTATAATTTTAACTTAAATTTTATGATATCATGAATTTTTCTGTAAATCAAGACCATTGACCGGCGCTTACGGTTGCACTATAATAAAAAAGGAACAAATTTCCGTAAAGGAGATCAGAAGGAATGAACGAGATCTATGTAACCGGCCACCGCAATCCGGACACTGACTCCATTGTGGCGGCCATGTCCTACGCGGCGCTGAAAAACGCCTTAGGCGAAAAGGAATACACGGCGGTGCATATGGGCACCGTCAGCGACGAGACCAATCGAATGCTGCGGCGCTTTGGCTTCAAGCCGCCGCGGCTGATCCAGAGTGTGCGCACGCAGGTGCGTGATCTGGATTTTGACCGGCCGCCCTGTCTGGATGCCTCTGTGACCATGGACCGGGCCTGGCAGCTGATGCGCAGCCAGAAAATCTCTGCGATCCCCGTAACAAACGAGGACGGCACGCTGTACGGTATGCTGTCCGCCGGTGATATCGCCACCTTCAGCCTGAACACCATCAGCAACCCCGTGGTGGAGGAAGTCCCCATGTTCAACCTGCTGAGCGTGATCGAAGGGCGCATCGTGGGCGAGGGGGGCGATCTGGTGGATACCCTGTCGGGCAGTGTGTCCATTGCCCTGCCCCAGAGCTGCGAGAACCTGCTGTTTGACAGCCGCGACAGCATCGTGCTGTGCGGCAGCCAGCCGGACATGATCCGCCGCGCGCTGGATATGCAGGTATCCTGCCTGATCCTGTGCCAGACGGATGTGGACCCGGAATGGCTGAAAAACGCGGGCAAGACCTGCGTTCTGTCTACCCCGTTTGACGCCAGCCGCGTACACCGGCTGATCTATCAGGCCATTCCCATTTCCCGTCCCTGCGCCACCGGAAATCTGATCTGCTTCCATCTGGATGATTATATTGACGATGTACGCGAGGTGGTGCTCAAGAGCCGCTACCGCTGCTATCCCGTGCTGGACGAGGAAGAAAAAGTGGTGGGCACGTTGTCGCGCTACCATCTGCTGCGTCCCCGGCGCAAGCAGGTGGTGCTTGTGGATCATAACGAGCTTTCCCAGACCGTTCCGGGCATTGAGCAGGCGGAGATTCTGGCGATTGTGGATCACCACCGTCTGGCGGATATCCAGACCCGTCAGCCCATCCATGTCCGCAATGAGCCGGTGGGCAGCACCAATACCATCATTACCTCCATGTATCAGGAGCACGGCGTGATGCCCTCGCCCCACATGGCGGGCCTGATGGCGGCGGCGATCCTGTCGGATACCGTTATGTTCAAATCCCCCACCTGCACCAAGCGGGATATTGCCATGGCGGAGCGGCTGGCCCGCATTGCCCATGTTTCGCTGGAGGAGCTGGGCCGCGAGCTGTTTGCCGCCGGCGCGGTGGATGGCAAATCGGCGGAGGAGCTGCTGCGCAGCGACTTCAAGGAATTCCACATTGCCGAGCAGAATCTGGGCGTAGGACAGGTGACGTGCATTGATTCCGAGCACCTGATGGGGCGCAAGGAGGAACTGCTGAAGGCCATGCGCCGGATGCGTCAGGAGCATGGCTATGACATGGTGATCCTGATGCTGACGGATGTGCTGCAAGAGGGTACGCAGCTTTTGTACGTCGGCAGCGATGATGCCATCCGCAACGCCTTCGCGGTGGAGCCGAAAGACGGCACGGCGTTCCTGCCGGGGGTAATGTCCCGTAAAAAGCAGGTCATTCCCATGCTGACCACTCTGTGGGGCTAAAAGCGTCATACATACGGAGCCTGCCGCGGCAATTGCCGCGGCAGGCTCTTTTCATCAGGCGGAAGTTAAAACGGAAACAGGCGGGGAGGGGGTTGCGCCGCGGCGAAAAAAACGGTATACTGGTTATGGGGCGCATTTGCGCCCATAGAATATTACCGGAAAAGAGGAATCTGCCATGGCCTTTATGATGCCTGCCTACCACCATCCCGATTTTACTGTTCCCGCGCTGGCTGACGCGCCGGATGCACGCATCGCGCTTTGCGAGCGGGACGGCGTGGCGCCGGAGTATTTCCACAGTACCTCCATGTATCCGGAGTATTATAAGCTGGATGGCCAGTGGCGTCTGGCGGAGGAGAGCCGCATGGACGCCTGCGTGGTGCTGCGGCCGGATGGCCGTCTGGACACGGTGGAATCCCGCAACCTGAAAGCCGGCGACCGCGTGATTCTGGGCCGCACAGAGCGGGGCGAAGAGGGGATTTACCTTCATTGCCACGGCTTTGAAGCGGCGCAGGACGCAGGGAGCGACCAGTTTGTGTTCCGGCAGGGCCGCAGCCGCGAGACCTCCTATGCCAAGGACTATGACGATCTGGCGGCGCTGCTGCGCCACGAGCGGGAGCACGGGCGGATCATCTGGGTTATGGGGCCCGCCTTTGCCTTTGACGCGGGCGCGCGCGCCGCGATGGAGGCCATGATTGCAAACGGCTACTGTCACGGCCTGCTGGCCGGCAACGCACTGGGCACCCACGATCTGGAGGCGGCGCTGCTGCATACGGCGCTGGGACAGGATATCTATACCCAGTGCAGCTGTCCCAACGGTCACTATAACCATCTGGACGTGCTCAACAAGGTGCGCCGCAGCGGCTCCATTCCTCAGTTTATTCAGGAGTATCATATCGACAACGGAATCATATACGGCTGTGTCACGCAGCATGTCCCCTTTGTGCTGACCGGCTCCATCCGGGACGATGGGCCGCTGCCGGAGGTTTACGCCGACGTGTATGAAGGCGCCTCCGCCATGCGTGACCTGGTGCGCGGCGCCACAACGGTGATCTGTCTGGCCACCATGCTGCACACCATTGCCACAGGCAATATGACCCCCTCCTTCCGTGTAATGGCGGACGGTACGGTGCGGCCCGTCTATCTCTACGCGGTGGACGCGGCGGAGTTCGTGGTGAATAAGCTGCTGGACCGCGGCAGCCTCAGCGCCACCACCATGGTGACCAACGTGCAGGACTTTATTACCAAGGTGGCCCGCGATCTGGGCGTTTATCCCCGCGGCTGAATAGAAAAGCCGGGATGCGGTGCATCCCGGCTTTTTCCTGTCTGCGGCAGGAGATGTGCGGTAATCCGGCGAAAAAACGGCATATGACGCGGCGTAGGGACTTGCTCATTACGCAGCGTCATGTGATAGAATACGGCCGTAAGGAGGTGAAGCGCTAAGTCAAAATATACCACAGGCGAGCTGGCCAAGCTGTGCGGCGTCACGGTGCGAACCGTGCAGTATTATGATACCCGGGGCATTCTGAGCCCCTCGGAGCTGTCCGAAGGCGGGCGGCGGCTGTACACCGATGCAGATGTGCGGCGGCTGCGGATCATTTGCTTCCTGCGGGAGATGGGGCTGCCCATTGATGCCATCTCCCGGCTGCTGGCGGAATCGGAGCCGGGCCGGGTCGTGGATCTGCTGCTGGAGCAGCAGGAACAGGCGGTGCGTCAAGAGCTGGCGCAGAGCCGCTCCCGGCTGGAAAAGCTGGAGGCGCTGCGCCGGCAGGTAAGACAGCAGGAGCCATTCTCGGTGGAATCCATTGGTGACATAGCATGTCTGATGGAGCGGCACACACAATTAAAGCATGTGCATACGGTTTTGCTGTTAACGGGGGTACCCATGTCGCTGCTGGAGGTGACGGGGATTATCCTGTGGATCGTGACGGGGGTGTGGTGGCCCTTCGTGCTGTACCTGCTGCTGGCGGTACCCTACGGCATCTGGGGCAGCAGGTACTATTTCGGACGTGTGGCCTATCTGTGCCCGCAGTGTCATACGGTGTTTCGCCCTGCGTTTCGCGAGGCCTTTTTTGCCCGCCATACGCCCTCGACCCGAAAGCTGACCTGCACCTGCTGCGGGTATCATGGCTTTTGCGTGGAAACCTTTTGGCAGGATACATAAAAGAATCCGCTTCCCGCCGCGGAAAAATGACTGGTGCAGGATTGAGCCCATCAACCCTGCACCAGTCATTTTCTTATTCACGGGGCAGCCCCGGCTCAATCCTCGTCCAGCCGCCGCAGTCCCGCCACATCGGATACCGGCAGCGAGAAGCTGATAGCGCCAGCCTTGGTCGAGGGTCCGGCGTCCCGGTTAATGGCGTTCATAATGGCAACCTTCTCCTTGCCCTTGGCCACAATGTAGATGACATCCTTCTCATTGGCAAGGGAAACGCCGAAGAACTTCTCCGTGCCGATAGCGCCGGTGCCCTTGGCGTGCAGCACCGTGCCGCCGCCTGCGCCTGCGCTGCGCGCCGCGTCCATCACCATATCGGAGTGTCCCTCATTCAGGATCACCACGATCAGCTCGTATTCAAAATTCATAGTCGGTATACCTCCTGTGGCGGTTTTTCCGCTGTCTGTCAGGTAAGCCAGCGTGCGGCCGCTGCTGACGCTCTTGAGGGGAACGGCCAGCATCAGACCGTTGCCGGGAATGTCGATAAACAATTTGCGCTTGGCCGTGCGGAAGAGCTGCTTCATCACATCTGTTCCCACCACTGCGCCGGTAACGGCCTTCTCCGTCCGGGACAGGCCATAGCGCGCCAGCTGCTGCGGCGTGGCGGTGCCCCGGCCCAGCATGGTGGTGACAAGATTCAGCCCCGCGTCCCGATATAGGGCCGCCATAT
>Ga0129314_1000683_pt1 | contig 32398 bp, 33 predicted proteins | sample O1111metagenome_FD_94431 | JGI IMG/M metagenome (GOLD analysis project Ga0129314, IMG submission 94431) | Orangutan individual fecal microbial communities from fecal samples from Wisconsin, USA - O1111 metagenome | ecosystem: Host-associated > Mammals > Digestive system > Large intestine > Fecal... | reverse complement strand
TAATGACGCTGTAAATATATTGAATATCCCGAAAGAACACCGTCGCCTGTGCCAGAAACAGCCCCACCCCCACGCAGAACACATAGAGCTGCATCAAAACCAGGGGCGCAAGCAGCAGATAAGCAGTCGGCCGTACACCGGTAAAAAGCATGACCAGCGCGAGAGCCCCGAGCGAGAGAAGAAAATCCACCAGGCAGCTCGTCACCTTGGCAAGGGTAAAAATATATTTCGGCACATAGGTTTTTTTCAGCAGCGCCGCGCTGCCCAGAATCGAACGCATCCCCTGGTTGGTGCTGTTGGTCATAAAATTGAACATGACCTGACCGGAGAGCAGATACACCGGGAAATTCTCGATATTGCGCCGGAACATCGTGCTGAACACCACCGTCATGACAAGCATGATCATCAGGGGGTTCAATACGCTCCAGAGATAGCCGAGAAAGCTGCGCCGGTATTTAATTTTCAGATCGCGCATCACAAGCTGCCGTAGCAGGCCGCGGTATTGAAGAAATCCGCGGACCCAGTTGTTCAATCGCTGCATAAATTCAATTCCTAACGTAATTTTCGTGATTGATTTCTCACCGCGAGATAAAGAGAGGAGTCCAGAATGGCGTCCAAGGTCCTGCCGCCAAGATGAATGCGGTGCATCTTCAGAAGCCTTCGGTATTGGAGCAGGCTTCTTTCGTATACCGGCGGACAGCCTTCCCGCAGCCGAGCCATCAGGCGCTCTGCCCGCATTCTTCCTTCCGGCCGGTCCGGCTCCCGAAGCAGGCATACCGTCAGGCAGGCGGTCACCAGCGCCGCGGCCTTCTCGGTGATATAACCGCGGGCGGCCGGCAGAAGCTTTTCTTCGCCGCGGAGAAAACCGCAGATCCGGAACAGAACCTGCTCCAGCTGGGGAAGCCTCTTCACCTGATTTTGGTCGGACACGCTCTGCTCCTGGTTCCCGATCAGATACTGGTACAGGAAAAGCGGGCTGAAAAACACGCTGCGGACATGGGAAAAAGGCAGCGTCGTAAATTCATTATCCTCATAAAACACCTTTTCCGACAGCAGCGCGCCGGAAGCCCGATAGCATTCCAGACGATAGGAAATCCCATGAATCGTAAAGCAGTTTCGAACCGCCCCGAGAAGAGGGGGCAGCTCCTCCAAAGAAACGGTCAGCCCGCGCAGCGGCAAGGGAATTTCCACCGGAATTCTTCTTCCGCTTTTCATCTTCACACGGTGGAAGCTGTTGACCACCACATCGGCGCCGCAGTGTTCCAGCTCGTCCAGATGCGCGGCCAGATTCCCGGTGATCAGCCAGTCATCGGCGTCCACCACGCGGAAGTATTTCCCGCCGGCAGCCTTTGCCGCCGCGTTGATTCCGCTTCCGTGCCCGCCGTTCTCTTTGTGGATGACCGAAATACTCATGGGATACTTCGCCGCATAACGGTCCGCAATACGTCCTGTCGAGTCGGTCGAGCCGTCGTCGATCACGATGATCTCAAGCCGCTCCAAAACATCCGGCGCCAGCATGGAGAAAAGGCATGTTTCCAGGCAATGTTCGGCGTTATAAGCGGGTACTGCAACGGAAAGAATCTTCTCCACCGAACCACACCTCTTTTCTTGGATTTTTAACTCAGCTCCCTTTGCGCAAGGGCCAGGGCGGACTTTACCGCGCGGTCCATATCGTAGTAGCGGTATTCCGCAAGCCGGCCGCAGAACAGAACGCCCTTCTCCCGGCCGGCCAGCGCCGCATATTTTTCGTAAAGGCGCTGGTTCTTTTCATCGTTGACGGGGTAGTACGGCTCAAGACCGGGCTTCCACTCGACGGGATATTCCCGCGTCACAATGGTGTGAGGCTGCTGCCCGAACTGGAAATGCTTATGCTCGATGGTCCGGGTATACGGCGTTTCGCGGTCGGTATAGTTCATGACCGCAACCCCCTGGCGGTTGGCCTCCTCATAACGCTCGTCCTCAAAGCGCAGGCTGCGGTAGGCCAGGCGTCCCAGCGAAAAGCCGAAATACTCGTCGATCATCCCCGTATAGACCACCTGATCCGCAAGAGAGCGGTAGTACTCCCTTGCCGCAAGATAATCCACGCCGCATCTGATTTCACAGCCCTCCAGCATCCGTTCAATCATCCTGGTATAGCCGCCGCAGGGGATGCCCTGAAAGCGGTCATTAAAGTAATTGTTATCATAGGTATACCGCACCGGAATCCGCCGGATGATAAACGCCGGCAGTTCCCCGCAGGGCCTTCCCCATTGCTTTTCGGTATATCCGCGGATCAGCTTCTCAAAAATTTCCCGCCCCACAAGGCTCACCGCCTGCTGTTCGAGGTTTTTCGCCGGACCGTCAAGCGGCGTTCGCTCAGACTCCAACCGGCTTTTAGCCTCGGCAGGGGTAATGCTGCCCCAGAGACGGGAAAATGTGTTCATATTAAAAGGAAGATTATAAATCTCCCCCCGGTAATTGGCGACCGGGCAGTTGATAAAATGATTCATCTCGGCCAGCCGTCCGACATAAGCCCATACCTCCGGGTCGGAGGTATGAAAAATATGGGGGCCGTAACGGTGAACCAGAATTCCGTCAACCTCCTCGTCGCGGACGTTGCCGCCGATTTGACCGCGGCGTTCCAGAATCAGGCATCGTTTGCCGCTCCGGTGTGCCTCACAGGCAAAAACGGCGCCGCTTAAACCGCTGCCGACAATCAGATAATCATATTGTGCCGTTCGCGCCATCTGTTCTCACGTTCCTTGCATTCCAACATAAAAATTCTGAAGGAAGGCGGCCTGCCGCGTGATATCGAAGCCTTTTTCCGCCAGTACGCCGGTGGTATTCTCCCGGGGCAGGCTGGCGAGCCTCTGTGCCGTCCTCGCCCAGAGACCGTCATCCGCTTCCAGCGGAAGGAAATCAACATGCCCGGTCAGCGCGGCCTCCCGGTCGATTCGGCCGGACATCAGGCAGGGCAGCCCCGCCGCCTGCGCTTCCACCCCCACCACGGGGAATCCTTCGTAGAGGGATGGCAGCAGGAACAGGTCAAACGCCTGCATCAGGCGGTCCACATCGGCTCGGACTCCCAAAAAGCGCACGCTTTCCCCCAGTCCCAGCGCCGCGCAGAGATCGGCCGTCTGCCGCTCAAGCTCGCCTTGTCCGATCAGCAGCAGGATGCTGTCCGGACGCTGCCGGTGCAGGGCGGAGAAAATCCGGATCAGCTTCTCGTGGTTCTTCTGGCGGCAGAACCGGCCGACATGTCCCACAACCAGCGTATCCGGGGCAATCCCCAGCTCCCCGCGCACCGTCGTGCGTGTCCGGCCGCAAAAGGCGAAGCGCTCCAGCTCAATCGCGTTGGGAAGGACGGTACAGCCCCCCTGCCGGGTGACGCGCCGAGGAAAAAGAAAACGCGCCGCCGCCTGGGAACAGGAAAAGTAATGGGTTGCCTGCGTGGGCAGAAGAGCCTTCGCCAGCATCCGCACCGGATATTTTCGATCCTTTGGGAAGCCGGTGTTATGGCTGTGGGCAATCCGGACAGGGACCTTGCACCGTTTGGCCCCGGCAAGAGGGAGAACGGACATTGCGTCAATATGAGAATGGACGATCCGGTATTCCGGATGCTCCCGAAACAATGCGCTCAGCTCCCGGCGGTAAACGGACAGGTTCGCCGCGGCCATGGGACAGAGACGGTAAACCCTGCCCCCGAGATCAAAAATCTCTTCGTCATAATCTCCCGCTTCCCGTCGGTGGGTCAAAAAATCAAACTGCACCCGCTCGCGGTCAATCCGCCGGTAGAGGTTCATCAGAAGAGTTTCCGCGCCCGCGCGGTCCATTTTTCCGACCACCTGCAAAACACGAAGCGGCTGCAGCATATGTTCTTTCTCCTTCCCGGCGCGATGTGCTTTCTAACGCGCAAATATCCCGCCGTTTCGTTCCAAATCAAGCGACCCGCCTTTGCTCCATCCAATCTGCCGCTGCTCATTATCCAGCATCGTGTTCTGAAGCTGCGCGACAAGAGCCTCTAAATTGATCTGTGACTCGATCTCGCTGCGGGTAGATTGATACAGCCGCTTGAGGCATCTTGGATTGCCCTTCGCGGGATCAATCCCCGCCTTTTCGCAGAGCTGCCGGATGTAGAGATCCACCATCTTGCGGTCGATCGCTTCTCCGTTCCTCTTGCGAAAAACCGGTCCGGAAGCGATACCGTTTTCTTTGGTATAAGTCAGGAATTCTTCGCGCAGCCCCTGAGGAATCCGGAGCGGCTTCACCCCTTTCTCCGCAGGGGCGGGAATCAATCCGTCGGAAACAGCCTGTGCCGTTACACCGGGAAGAGAATGGATCGGCAGGTCGGTGGTAACAAACAGCTTGACCAGCAGATAAGCCCGCATATCATCCAAAGCCTTCGCGGTGCGCAGCAAATGCAGGTATTCCGACCGGGTCATCCGGGGTGCTTTGTAATTTTTCTGCCTGTCGTATTCAATCAGCTGCAAATCCCGCCGGTCATAATAATGAAGGAACCCGTTCGCCGCTGAGATTCCCACATTGATGGTGCCCGCTGTATATCCCCGTCTCCTCATGAAATCCTTCAGGTCCGGCAAGCTTTCCTTCCGGATGATTTTCTGCTCGGGCAGGCTTTCATAGAGATGGCATAAGGATTTGCGGTAAGCGCGGATGGTTTCAGCCTGCCGCCCTTTTTTCTGCAGATCCTCCAGATATGCGTCAATCATATCCATGGTCAGGGGCAGACCGGAATCCACCCGCAGAAAATCCGGAGCATGTGCCAGCATCATCCGCTTCCTTTCAAGACGTAATATTGATTTTGTCTTAACCTGCTCTTCTTTTAAAAGAATCAGAGATGATGAAAAGAAAAACGCCCGTGAAATTTCACAGGCGTTAAAAAATCAGGCAGAACAAAATAGACCGTTCATGGATTGGAATCTTGAACGGCCTTCTTTTAGCGTAATTTTGATGGGAAAACCTCTCGATGCTTGTAGTTTTGATAGTTCTATGCTATAATTTTACCCATATCAAGAGGGGCAACTCTTGTATGTGGCTTTTAATTGCAAACAGAATCAATAATTTGCTCTCAGCAGACAAGATTCAGCCTTTCAATCTGGCGCGAGTGCTCCTCGCCGGTGGAAACCAGATAGATGCGGGTGGTCTCAATGCTGGAATGTCCCAGCACATCGGCCAGCTTTGCCACATCGCGGCAGGCCTTGTAAAATGTCCGCGCAAAGAGGTGGCGGAGATTATGGGGGAACACCTTGGAACGCTCCACCTTCGCCGCGCCGCAAAGCGATTTCATCTCTGACCAGATCTCCTTTCGTGACATCCCCTTTCCGGTTCTGGTGAGAAAGATCTCACCGGAACCGATTTTTTTCTTTTTCGCATATTTCATGAGCTTCCGGCAGAGCTTGCCCGGCAGCAAAATGACGCGTACCTTGCCCTTCAGGAAAATTTCAGCGTGCCCCCTCCGGGTCGCCTCCACGGTGATGTACCGTACCTCCGAAACGCGGATTCCGGTGGCGCAGATCGTCTCCATCAACAGGCGCAGCCGCTCCCGTCCTTCCTTCTGCGCGGTTTCCAGCAGGCGAAGGTATTCCTCCCGGTTAAGCTCCCGTTCCCTGCCCCGAAAAAGCCTGCGCTGAATCCGCAGATATCTGACCCGGCAATCTCCGCGGCCCAGAAAGTTCAGAAAGCCATTGAGGGCGGAAAGCATGCAGTTAATGCTCACCGGCTGGTATCCGGAGGAAAGCAGCTGCTCCTTCCAGCCGGTTGTTTCCGCTTTGCTCAGCGGGCGTTCCTGAAGCCAATCCGCAAACCGGCGGATATCCCGCAGATACTTTTCAATGGTGCCCCGCTCCCGCTCTTCCGATTTTAAATGGAGGGCAAATTCCATGATGCTCCGGTTCCAATATTCCTGCTGATTCATTTCCCCAAACCTCGATTCCTTTTGTTATTTTTTTGAGCATATCGCAGGTTGGGGGAAATGTCGATGGCAGCGGTATTATCAGTTCGCAAACAGCAATTTCTTGTCTCTGGCCCGGCTTTCGGCGTTCATACAAACGTTTTTCTCATAGGGATACTGCAGACGGTTCAATGCGCGATAAACTGTTTTTTTCGCATTGGTGAAGCGATTCGAATCGACATACCAAGTGCTGGCTGAGCCGTCCTTTATTCTCCTACAAAGGTCATTTTCAAAAATTTCTCCGTAATTTCATAACTGTTGGTATGCATCATGTTGCTCTCAATGTCATCTTTAGAAAACGGATTCATGCTGCCGTACCATACAATTCCATTGTCAATACAGATATGCTAATCGCAGCTGACTGCATCAGTTTAGCTTGAAATTCCAAGGCAGGGATTTGCGGCAATCCCGCAATGCGGGCTGTTTTATCATATTGGTATGTTCGGGCGACAAAAACAGTGTCAAAGAACCTGCCAAACAGCTTCTCCAGAGTATGGCAGCCCAGTTTCTCGCGGGGCCGTCTATTTATGCAGAATTGACTTTACGTCTTCTATATTACAAGTAACAGCAAAATCGTAGATATCTTTTACAGAGAACAACCGATAATTGGGAGTATTCACTTCACACTGAGAACTTTTGGAAATGTCTTTGCGCAATATTACATTAGTTTTCTTTATATAAAGGTCCAACCATTCGCCTCTACAGATTCCTTTAAGGCAATACGATATTGTGTGGTAAAATAACTATGGGGGAAGAGGTATGTTGGGGCGACAAGATAGGCAAATGGCAATAGTTTTTATGGACATGGAATCCTTGATTCCAGAAAACCATTTATTTTATTGCGGAAAATTGACCGGATCATATCCTTCGAGTTCATATACGACTTGCTTGCACCATATTATCCCTCTATCGGGCGTCCATCTGTGGATCCCGTCTGTATGTGCAAGATGCTTCTGGTGGGCTATCTATGTGGCATCAAATCAGAACGCCGGCTGGAGGAGGAAATGAGGCTCAATCTCGCTTACCGTTGGTTCTGCGGCTTTAAGCTGGATGAGACAATTCCGGATCACTCCACTTTCAGCAAAACCAGAACACGCAAATGGCAGCAAAGCGATCTTTTCCAAAAAGTGTTTCAGGAAATTGTAAAGCGGTGTATTACCAGCGGCCTCATAGATGGGAATAAAGCTCGGTGTTCCCATAAGAAACATTGCTCTGGACCGCGGCTATGAAACCGGCGCGGTTCACCGCGGCCTGGAACTGCTGGGGATTACTGGATATACCCCTGCTATTCAGTTCTCCAATCCCCCTGAAAAGTACGGCTTTGCTTACGACCTGGAGCGAGATACATTTATATTTGCAAAAGCATGTGAGTTATTGTCCTAATTACTGAATTGATTACTTTTCTATTGTCTTCACCAATTTATCTGTGGGGTACTTCTTCGAGCGTCAAAGCGCTACTGGTTCCAAAATCGAAAGCCGGACAGGTACCCGAGGCTAGCGCTGCCTGGTAAACCTTGTTTGCGCAGGCAATATCCATTGCACCAGTACCAATTTGGATACAAATCTTTTTTTATCAGGGTTCCGAATCAATGTTACCTTTCCCGCCACCACATCTCCAATGGTACAGGTAATGCCTTTTTCATTGAGAAGACCTCTCTCCACTAGTCTGGAAAGTGCGCCTCTGTGTAAGGTCTGGTCAATGTGATCCACAACAATCTCCCCTGCATTCAACAGCAGAGCATCGTCTGCCTCCTGATAGGAACCCATAGGGAAAACGATAGTCCCTGGTGAAACCCATTCATCTTTTAAAAATTGGGTGTTGGCTTGAGTTACACAAATAATGGCATCACCCTGAGCCGCTTCCTGTGGCGAATCACAGAGAATGATCCTGCCAGACACCACGCCGGACATATCTTCTTTAAATTTAGCCAGCGCTTTTTTATCGATATCATATACTCTGAGCTCCATAATCTCAAAACGCTTAGAAATTGCCAGTGTCTGCATATGTCCCTGCATCCCCGCACCGTAAAGGCCCAGCCGAATTGATTTCCGCTCGTTACTGCCATCGGCATAGAGATATTTCAGGGCCACCGCAGTTTGGGCCCCGGTTCGGGCATTGGTAATGTAGGAACCATCCAATACAGCGATGAAGTTATTGATCGCCGGATTCACAAGCATGATCAGAGAAGAACAATAAGGCATGTGCCGTTTCTTTCGTTCGCCCAGATTTCCGCCCGCCCACTTGAGTCCAGCGATATCAGTAAAACCAATGTAGGCCGGCATGGCATTCATAAAGCCCCCATAGTTTGGAAAAGATACCGATTCTCCTAAGTCCAGATTTACCTTCGCTGGGTTTACTACCGTGCCTTCTCCCATGCCAATGAATGTTTTTCTACGCTGTCGATAATTTCTTCCATTGGCAAATATTTTTGGACTTCTATTTCGCTGATCAGGAGAGTTTTTCCCATAATTATTTTCCCCTTATACTATAGAGTAGTAGTTATTAAAGCCTCTTTTTAAGGACTGTGTCATACTGCAAAGGATGCTACAGATTAGTGCCGTTCTCCTATCTTAATGCCCTCTACAAAGTGGGTATGCCGGATCATCTCAAGGAAAACAACTCACAAAGGCTGTGAAGCAGGCTGTTCACTTTTCCGAAACTTAGGGCCTAACCGTTTTAAATTCCGCCTGAACGTTTCAGTGCTATACTTCTCATGCCCTGAAAACGCTCTCGTGAGCAGGGAGCCCTTTTCGGACGATGCTAAAACCTGATGGTCTTCCACGCTGTTGCCTCGCCAGCTTATTTCCACTGAGTCGGATTTATTTTATTTCCTATCGCTGCCATAGGTATAATCCCATGCTGGAATATAAACTCCGCCATAGGTGTCAATCAGCACCTTGGCCACTTCATCGCTGTGATAGGCATCTACCACCTTTTTATAAATTTCATTACCGGCATCAGTCGTTCTTGCCGCAATTACATTGATATAAGGGTTGTTTCCCCCAAGATCCGCCTCTTCCTCAAAAAGGGCGGTTGAGGGATCTAGATTTGCGTCAAAAGCATAGTTGTTGTTGATAACGCCGATAGAAACGTCCGGCAACAGAGAGGGAATTGTGGATGCGTCTACCTCAACGATAGCAAGAGAAAGCGGGTTCGCCGCAATATCCTCCACTGCGGGTGTATATCCTGCAGCCTTATCCACCTGAATCAGCCCTGCTGTTTCCAACAATTTCAGAGCGCGTCCCCCATTTGTCACATCGTTCGGGATTGCTACCTTATCACCATTGGACAAATTCTCTAAAGAGGCGCAAGAATCGGAATAAATCCTCATGGGCCCCAAGATCGTATCCCCAATCACTGTGATATCATAGCCATTTTCTTTAATCTCGTTATTTAAGTAGGCATAATGCTGAAAAGCATTCAGATCAATTTCCCCATCGACGAGAGCTTTGTTGGGGGTGACATAATCCGAAAATTCCACAACCTCTATCCGGGTGCCTTCGTTTTCCAACTTCCCATTTACGATATTCCAGGGTTCAACCAAATCTCCAACAATTCCAATCTTTACCGTTGTAACAGAAGATTCCTTTGCTCCGCAGCCGTTAAAGACGGTCAGAATCATTCTCAATGCCAATGCAAGCGTCAAAAGTTTTTTAAAATAATGTTTCATGTTCAATCTCCCTTTGCATCACTAATGTTTTGTTCTTTTAACAACCTGAGAACCAAGCATTTGTATGAAATAAACCAAAATTACGATAGCGGCGACGGAAAAATAGGCCACATCTGTTTGGTGACGATTGTAGCCGTAGCGAATGGCAAAATCACCAATGCCTCCCGCGCCTACCGCGCCGGCCATGGCCGTCAGCCCGATCAGGCTGATCAGGGTAATCGTAGTCACCCTGGCAATGGAGCTGGCGCCCTCCCGCAGGTACACTCTAAAAATGATCCGCAAGGGCGAATCACCCATGGACTGTGCCGCTTCTACCAATCCCGCATCCAGTTCCGAGAGAGCCGACTCAATCTGTCCTGCATAAAAGGGTGTTGTCCCAAAAATCAACGGTACGATGGCGCCTCTTACACCGATGGCAGTCCCCATAATAAATCTGGTCAAATCAATCAGACAAGCCAGCAAAATGATAAACGGAATAGAACGAAAAAAATTTACCGCTTTATCAACAATTTGAAACACCGCACTGCTTTCTAAAATCCCCCCTTTTTTGCAAACCACCAATACAATGCCCAGCAGTGTTCCAAAGGCCAACGAAAAGATGCCGGCCCAGGCAACCATCAGCAACGTATCGCAAAGGGCTTCAAAAAACTTTGGGAATTTATCGATCATGTTGGGCATAAAAGCACTAACAAACCTATCCATCCTTGAGCACCTCCACTCCTACATTTTTCTCCCTTAAATATGCAAGCGCCTGATCAATTTGCTTTCTTTCTCCGCTGACGATTGCGACCGTACCACCTACAGGTGCGCTCTGTACAATTTCTATATTGGCAAAAATAATGTTAAGCGTAATGTCAAACTTTTTGGTTATAATGGAAATCAACGGTTCTGAGGCGTTTTTTTCCACATAGGAAAGCCGCACGATCAGCTCACCGGGCCTAATTGCCACCATGGAAGAATTCGTTTCAAGCAATTCTTCGATTTTTTGCAGATTGGAAGTGGTTTTTATGAAATTCCGCGTCAATTCCTTCTCGGGAGTGGAAAATACGGAAAAGACCTCGCCTTCTTCAATCACCTTACCATGGTCCATGACGGCCACACGATTGCAAATCTCCTTGATCACCGACATTTCGTGTGTAATAATAACGATTGTAATGCCAATTGAGTCATTCAGTTTCTGCAGCAGCCTTAGAATTGATTTCGTGGTTTGTGGATCAAGTGCTGATGTTGCTTCGTCACAAAGCAAAATGTTAGGATTGTTGGCGAGCGCTCGGGCAATAGCCACACGCTGTTTTTGACCGCCGGATAATTGACTTGGATATGCATTCTCTTTTTCTGATATTCCAACCAGTTCAAGCAATTCATGCACTCTATCTTTGATTTGTTGTTTGGTCAACCCGCTGCAGGGGGTAGGCCACGTTGTTAAAAATCGTCCGGGACGGCATCAAATTGAAATGTTGAAAAATCATCCCAATCTTTTTTCGTGCGATCCGCAGCTCTCTGGAGGATAATTTTGTCAGATCGCTCCCTTCAACCTCTACCATGCCGGATGTTGGACGTTCCAAAAGATTGATGCATCGCACCAATGTGGATTTCCCAGCACCGGAAAATCCAATGATTCCAAAAATATCCTTTTCATTGATTGTTAAATTGACATCCTGCACAGCATATACTTTTCGATCAGAGTCCGTAAATACCTTGTTGATATTCTTTAGTTTTATCAAACGCTCATCTCCCTATCTGCGTATCAAAGCACACTGGATTTCATATTTCGAAACTTATTTTACTAATATCATATATGAATAATATGAATTAATGGCAAATGATTGCCTGCCAATGTCCCCACACAGGAATCCTATCTGTATACCGCTCACCGGCTGGTGGCGTCGATATACCCATTACGCACAAAATATTTTAACCAGAGCGGCAGGCCAATGATCCTTCCTTTGCTTGATCCGCAATCTGGGCTTTTCAAAGCCTGGTCTTATTATATTTTCCAGACCGATCTTTATCCAATATTCAATGCTGATAAGGAGATATAGATTCAGGCTATACGTGGAAAATGAATATCGTATTGGATATTGCTTTTACAACTCGTCCCACACAGGGAGAGCCGTTACACAATGTTTACAGCACCAGTGTCCGCAGGACCTCCATTATCTGCTCGTAGCCAATATCCTTTGCATAAGCAAATTGTTTTCGATATTTCTCCCACATCGTCCGCAGCTCCGGGCTTTCCTCCACATTGCTGAGAATTTCTGGGATTTTCACGATTTGCTCCGTGGTTCCTCGGTGCGTTGCTGTTGCTGCCAGTGCATCTGCAAGGACCTTTTTATCAAACGGTTGGGTCGTTGCCAATATGTAGGCATCGTAAAAATCTCTGGGCCGGGTGTTGAACACGCCCCGCCGCAGGATGGTTTCTACCTTCTCCGCCATAACGGTTTCGATGTTGTACGCCCACAGCTCGTAGGAATTTTCATCGGAGAAAATTTCCGTAAACTGATACGAAATCGCATGGGGCGTGATGGCATCCCCGGCGGATACATCAATGGTCATAGGCGTCAGGAGCGTATCAAATCTGGCGTTCAGCGCAACCCGGTATCCGCCGTAAATGTCATCCTCCCGGATGGCAGAAATCGCCCCGATTTCAAACGAGATGCCGTCATCAAAGGAAACTGCTGCGATGCTCTCCCAGCATTGCTCATAGAAGCACCTCCAAATACTGACGCAGGATATTGGCAACCCGCATTTGCTTGGCATATGTGTTCAGCCTGTTCAAGTCCTTCTTGGGGTTTGCTGCATATAGCTTGAGCGCAGACAGAAAAGTTTCCGTTCCCAGCTTGTTTCGGCTACGTATTACATCGTAGATGGTACGCTCTAAATCGTATACGGGAACAAGGTTTCCAGCGGGTGTTTTTAGTGTCGTTCTGCCCATACCAAACAATTCCGGCTTGATGTAATATACCTTGCACTCTGCTTTGATAGGCGCTGAGGGAATACAGCCGGATGGGGCGGTGATGGTATGCGCAAAGGGAGTTCGGTCTGAGATCCCATGCAGAAACAACGCTGTCTCGTGAGAAAAAATAATCTGAGCAGAGCGTTTGCTGATGGACAACAGCTCATCCTGCACATCATCCGGCAGAATGTATTGTCCTGCACAATTCTGTGAATTTTATTTTCTTTATTCAGCTTTGAAAGCATAGCCTTTGAAATGCCATGCTGTGCCGCAACTTTTGTTGCAATTATGCCGCCGTATTACGATGCAATGGCGGCGAGTTCAGCCATGAAATCCATGCGCTCACCTCAATATGCCATTTTGATAATATTGTAATCTAAATTATGATAAAAGCCAATTGTATTTTTGTCAGAATCCAATATTATGACTACAGTCAATAGTCATTCATACAAACGAAGGCTTAGGGCCTCCCAAAAATATCAAAATAGGCGCAAAAACAGCTGTGGAAGGATATCATAGAAGTGCAAAGAGCAAACGCCCAAAATCCGAGAGAATTCGCACAGAATTGCGTGAATTAAAGAAGGAATCGCTCAAAAGGGGTAGAAATCCGCATAATATTACTGTATTCTGCATTGAATGAGATTCAATTCGTGCTGGAATACATCTGTAGAATTTTGTGACCTATGACCTGTAATGAATAAGAAGTTTCGTTTTAAAACTTTTACTGAATATATTGAAATATTGTAAAGCAGTAGCCCCGATTTCGCAAACGCAGTACCGAGGGCTGCAAAAGCAGACTGCCCAATCGAACATGCTGTTCGCTTTGGCGAATTTGATTTTAGCTGACAGGCCCTGCCTGGCGGCTTAAGTTAATGCACCTTCGCGAGCAAATTGGGAATCATCTTTGGTTGTATTGCTGACTGGGCACCCTTCATAATTGCTGCAGTTCAATTATGAAGTATTGTCTCAAGTATTGTGTTATAGATGCCAACAGATTTATAAATGATCTTTTGATTTAGCTTGGCTTTTTTAGGAATTATGTCACAATAAATTCATAACAACTCCGCTGCCAATGTGCCATTGGAAACAAGGCTAAATTTCGTGGGCAAAATCAAGCCTTGTGTCATCCGTAAAGTTTTGCACCGCAGGTCGCGTCAACTTCATTCATCGGTGATTTATGGAGCGGTGAAGCAAATATGCGGAACTGCGGTACTTCCCACTGTCTCGGCTGACTTTACGCCCTTTCGTAAAGTCGAGGGGGCGCTGTTATAGGTAAGTTCCTTGGGGAGATTACCATGTTCAATTCGGGATCGAAGGTCAAAGAAATTCTCGCCTTTCTGGATATGTACATTCCCGACATTGAAAAGATGGACACCGAGATGAAGAAATATAAGAAAACCTTTGATAGCTACGAGACCGAAATCCGCAGGCTGAAAAAGTCAATAAGGAGCTGGCTGATGACATAGATGCTCTTGCGGCAGACCTGGCAGCGGCCAAGAAAGAAATCACCGTGAAGAAGCTGCACGATGCTCAGTTGCGACAGTACCGCAGCTGAGGAAATGTTTCCCTCAGTATAAATTTGGAAAAATGGGCAATGTTAATCTATGAAAACAGGAGGAATTCTATGGCAAAAAAGGAAGAAAAGAAGGAAGCGATGACCGAACAGAAAAAGGAGAGCGTGCTACAAAAGCTCTGGCTCACCTACTACAACGACACCCTGTATGCGAAGGACCTTATCACCGAAACACAGCGGAACAAGATGCGGGTGATGATTAAGAACCGGGCCGCTTCCATGGAACGATAAGCGACAAACTTTGCGGTAGAAGAAATATTCTTCTGCCGTTTACATATTTTTGCGAAAGATATTGAAAACCTCTCTTCTTCGAACTATAATATATATGATAATGATTTTACGAACTTTACAGGAGGCGGGTTATGGATATACACTGCGTCAGACAAATGCTACGAGCCAAATCAATTTACGATATTCCCTTGCGTGCAACCTATTATGCCCGTGTTTCATCCGAGTCCGATGAACAGCTCAATTCTCTGGGCAACCAGATCACTTATTATGAGGACTTTATCAAGCATAATCTTGCGTGGACTTTTGTACCTGGGTACATCGACGAGGGCCTGTCCGGTATCTCTACCAAGAAGCGTGAGAACTTCAACCGCATGGTTGACGAAGCAGCAGAGGACAAGTTCGACCTCATCATCACAAAAGAAATTTCCCGTTTTGCCCGCAACACTCTGGACTCCATCCAGTATACCCGGCAACTGCTGGCCTCTGGTGTGGGTGTGTTCTTCCAGAATGATAACATCAACACCTTTGACGAGGACTCCGAGCTACGTCTGTCCATCATGTCCAGTATCGCACAGGATGAGCTTCGCAAGCTCAGCAGTCGTGTGAAATTTGGACATCAGCAGGCCATCAAACAGAATGTGGTGCTAGGTAACAGCCGCATCTTCGGTTATCAGAAAGAGGATAAGCGTCTGGTTATTGATGAGAAGCAGGCGGTGATGGTGCGGGAGCTGTTTGAACTGTACGCCGCCGACGAATACTCCATGAAGCAGATTGAAACTATTTTCTGGAATAGGGGCTATCGCAACCTCAACGGAAAGAAGATTGCCCACTCCACCATGGCGAACATGATTTCCAACCCCAAGTATAAAGGGTATTATGTAGGCAACAAGGTCAAAGTGGTGGATATGTTCACCAAAAAGCAGAAGTTCCTCCCCCCAGAGGAATGGGTCATGTTCAAGGACGAAACGGGCGAAATCGTCCCAGCCATCGTTTCTGAGGAACTTTGGGAGGCGGCCAACACCGTTCTCCGCCGCCGCAGCGAAGATGTGAAGAATCGACAAGGCATCTGCAATCATGCCAATCTGCTGACAGGAAAGCTGTTCTGTACCCATTGCGGGATGCCATATTATCGTCGTGAATCAAAGGATAGATATGGAAACAAGAATTCCAAGTGGGTCTGCTCCGGTAAAATCAATAACGGCAAGGACTCCTGTGCATCCTTCCCCATCTATGAAGAAGAAATCAAACCTCTGTTGTTTGAGGTGTTTCGGGATACCAAGGATGTCTCTGCCGCTATGCTGAGTGAATATGAGCGGATGTATAAGGTGATGACCGCTGACGGCAGTCTGATAAAGAAAATTGAGGATGCCGAAAACAAATTACAACTTGCCCTCAAGAAAAAGAACAAGTTGTTGGAGTTGGTGGCTTTGGATAGTATCACAGCCGCCGACTTCAAGGCCATGACCGCCGGGTGTAATGAGGAAATCAAGGCATTGGAACAGGAGCTTGCCGAACTCCATCAGCAGCAGGAATCCAGCCAGGAGTTCCATGTTCACATGGAAAAGATTCGCTCTGTGCTGAGAGCTGCCGAGGCCGATGTGTCCAGGGGAACCATTACAAAGGATTTCATTGACTCCTTCATTGATAAGGTGTATATGACCCCGGAGGAGGACGGATCTATGTGCCTGTCCATTAAAATCTTCACTGGGGACACCACTGAAAAGTACCTGCAAAAACTCAAGCGTCGTGCGGGTATCATCACTCTCCCAACAGGCCGCCATGACGAAACCCCCGATGACACAAGGGGTTCTGACGATGATAGTCGTACGGGTCACACGTTCAAGAAAATGATTGAGTCCTACGAAAACTCGCTGAAGTAATTTCGGCAGGGCTCTCCTTCGGAGAGCTGGGAGAGACGGGTCCGAGCTTCGGACCCGTCTCTCCGCTGTTTCTGGTACGATTCAGGGAATACCGCGCTTCGATGCAATTTGTCCGTTCCTGTGAAACACCCGAGGGGATTTGTCCATTTTTGCAAGATTTTTTTACGTTACCTTCACATTTAGAAAATAAATTTACGACTTTTTTATGTTCATTTCATGAATTAAAGCGATTGATCTTGACATTTTACAAGGAATGATGTTCAATAGTACCAAGAGTTAGAGGTTCATTTTTTCCAGATTCGGTAAAAGTTTGACGAAAAAATGAAAGTGTCTCTTGCTTTCCAAATTCAGGATCAGGAGGTTAACCGCAATGTCTTATGACGCTATTTTGCAGGTGAGCAAGGCAGAAGAAACCGCCCGCGCAAATCTGTCGGAAGCGCAGAACCGAGCGCGCGAGCGGATTGCCGCGGCCCAAAGCGCCGCTGAACAAAAGCTCGCCGATGTCAAAAAGCAGCTTGCCGCTGAAACGGCCGAAGCACTGGCCGAGGAACGAAAAAGGAACGAGGCCTACGCGGCCGATCAGGCGGCTCTGTCCGGTCAGGACTGCGGCCGTCTCAGAGAACGGGCGGCGGCCCACATGGATGCGGCGGTTGCCCGAGTGATGGAAAGGGTAATGGGCTGATGGCACTTGTAACGATGAAACGCCTCTCGGTTCTGGCTCCTGCCGAGCGCCGCCGTCCGGTTCTGCGCCGGCTTGCGCGCCTCGGCTGCGCCGAGCTGGAACGGGCGGCCCCCCAGCTTTTTGCCGATACCGGCGGAGCGCTGCGGCCGCAGGAGGAAAATACCGGCGCCGCGGAGATCCGTGCGCGCCTGACAGCGGCCCATTCGGCGCTCGCTGCTGCCGCGCCGCAGAAGACACCCTTTTTCGGAGCGCGGATGACCATGACCGAACGGCAGCTTTTCGATTCCGCCTCTCTCGAGGCCGCAAATCGGGCCGCTGCTCAAATCGAGGCGCTGGTCCGCCAATCCGAGGAGGCTTCGGCCTCCATTTCCCGTATAGAAGCGCGGATCGCCTCGCTGCGGCCCTGGATTCCTCTCGATCTGCCGCTCAACTATACGGGCAGCGAGCACACCGAATTTTGGATCGGCGTATTGCCCGTCTCCTGTGACCTCGAAGCGCTCCGCTCCGCTCTCGCGGAGCAGGCGCCCGCGTCACAGCTTGATCTGGTCGGCTCCGACCGGGAGCAGCACTACATGACGCTGCTGGTGCATAAAGGGGAAGTGCCGGCCGCCTCGGCACTGGTGCGCGCCAGCGGCTTTACAGCGGTTCCCTTCCGGGATGTTTCCCGCACCGCAGGAGAGGAAATCTCCAGCCTGGAGACGGAGGAGGCCGCCGCCCGCCGCATCCGGGAAACCGCGGCGCAGAGCATCGCTTCCTTTGCGCCCGAACGCCAAAAAATTGCGGCGGCCATCGACGCCTACACGCAGGAGGCGCTGCGCGACAGCCTTCTTTCCGGCTTTGGGCGCACCGAGCGGACCGTCTATCTGACAGGATGGATTCCCGCCGATGCTGCCGGCGCGGTCGAACAGGTCCTTCGGGAGGAGGGCTGCGCCTATGAGCTCCGGGAACCGGCCGAAGAGGAGGACCCCCCGACGGCATACCGCGACAACCGCTTTGTGGAGCCGTTTGCGGCGGTTACCGAGATGTACGGAACCCCGACCTACGGAAGCATTATCGATCCGAATCCGCTGATGAGCTTCTTTTACTTTATCTTTTTCGGCTTCATTATGGCCGATGCGATGTACGGCCTCCTGATGTTTTTCGGCTGCTGGTTCTATTTAAAGAAAAAGCGCCCCGCCGGTACGATGAAGCGGATGCTTACCCTCTTCATGTACTGCGGGATTTCCACCTTTGCGGCGGGTGCTCTGACCGGCGGCTGGTTCGGGGATCTTGCCTCGGCGGTTTCGGGCGGAGCGTTTACCATTCCCGCGATCTGGTTCGAACCGCTGACCGATCCGATGAAGATGCTGGCCTTTTCGCTGGCGCTCGGCGCCCTCCAGATCATCATCGGCATGGGACTTTCGGCATGGCGTTCCATCCGGCAGGGCCAGCTGCTCGACGCGGTGTTCGATGTCGGCTCCTGGTATGTTCTGTTCCTCGGCATCGGCCTCTTTGCACTGGGCCTTCCGGTCGGAGGATGGCTGATGGGGATCGGCCTGCTGATGCTGCTGCTGACCGGCGGCCGCAAAAACAAGGGCCTCGGAAAAATCACCGGCGGACTGGGAAAAATCTACAACATCACCGGCTTTCTTTCGGACCTTCTCTCCTACTCCCGGGTCATGGCCCTTGGCCTTTCCGGCGCGGTGGTGGGGCAGGTGGTCAATAAAATCGCAACGATGGCGACCGGTATCCCCGGCGTGATCCTCTTTGTGGCGGTGTTCCTTTTTGGACACATCTTCAATCTTGCGATCGGCCTGCTGGGCGCCTACGTGCATACCTCGCGTCTCCAGTATATCGAGTTTTTTGGACGGTTTTTCGAGGATGGTGGCCATCCCTTCAAACCGCTGGAAAATAACACAAAATTTGTAGAAATCGTCAAGGAGGACTAAGCAATGAACATTTCCGGATTTTTAAGCTCCATTTTTACCGGCCAGACCTTCGCGCTGCTCGGCGCCGCCCTTGCCATCGCGCTGGCGGGCACCGGATCGGCCAAGGGTGTCGGAATCGCCGGTGAGGCGGGCGCGGGCGTCCTTTCGGAAAACCCGGACCGCTTCGGCCGCGTCCTCCTTCTCCAGGCTCTGCCCGGAACGCAGGGTATCTATGGGCTGCTGGTCGCCTTCCTGATTCTCTTTGCCGACGGAGTCATCCCGGGCACCGTCAGCCTTGCTCAGGGCATCGGCTATTTCTGCGCTTCCCTGCCCATCGCCATCGCCGGCTATTTCTCCGCCATCGCACAGGGCCGCGTCTCGGCCGCCGGCATGGGGATTGTGGCCTCCAAGCCCGAGGAATCGATGAAGGGCGTCATCGCGGCCGGCCTCGTTGAAACCTACGCGGTGCTCGCGCTGCTGATGTCAGTGCTGATCTTTTTCAACGTCCCGAACATCGTTTGATGAAGGAATCCTGTTATGAATGGATTAGATAACATCTCGAACAAAATCCTCTCGGAAGCCGCGGAGCAGGCAAAGGAGATTCTTGCCGACGCCGAACGTCAGGCCGCGGAAATCGCGGAAAAGTCCGAGGCCGACGCGGCCCGCGAACTGGCGGAGGGAAGGCGCGCGATCGAAGCGCGCCGCGCCGATCTGGCCGAAAAGGCCCGGCTCGCCGCTTCGCTCGAGCACCGCAGACTGCTCGCCACCACCCGTCAGGAGCTGATCGGGCAGGCGTTTTCCACGGCGCTCGACCGTCTGATTCATCTGCCGGCGGAGGAATACCGCAGGCTGCTGATTCTCCTCGCCGAACAGGCCCTTGCCGACGGTGAGGGCGGCGAGCTGCTTTTCAACGAGCGGGACCGCGCGGCGCACGGCGACGCGGTTGTCTCGGCGATCAACGCCAAGCTGGTCAGCGGCAAGGTTTCGCAGGTGACCGGCTCGGTGCAGGGCGTGATGGAAACCGTCCGCCGCGGCGGGCTGCCGACCATCGATTCCCTCAAGCAATCGGTGAAGTCGGCCGCTGAGGGGCTTTCTCAGGGCAGGCTGGTCACCCTCGCGGAGGACTGCGCCCCCATTCCGGGAGGCGTGGTGGTCCGCCGGGACAAAATCGAGCTCAACTGCGCTCTCGACGTGTCGGTGCGGATGCTGGCCGAATCGATGGCCTTTGAGGTGAGCGCGCTGCTCTTTCCCGAAGGAGCGTGATCGAAATGAACCACCGCGACACCGATTACCTGTATATCAGCACCCGCCTCAAGGCGCGGAGCCAGAATCTTTTCTCCCGCGAGAAGCTCAACCGCCTGATCGCGGCGCGGACCGGCGAGGACGCGGTTAAGCTTCTGACCGAAAACGGCTGGGCCGCCTTTGCTCCGGACGATCTTTCCGCCTGCGAGGCGGAAATCGCGCGGCAGCAGCAGGAATCCTTCGAGCTGCTCTACCGTTACGCCCCCGACCGGAGGATGATCGACCTCTTCCGGCTGAAATACGATTACCACAATCTGAAGTCGGTCATCAAGGCCGGCGCGCTCGGAAGCGACCCCTCTCCCCTGCTGAGCGCGGCGGGCACCATCCCGCCGGCGGCGCTGCTTTTTGCGGCGCGGGAGCACGACTGGGCAAAGCTGCCCGGCGCGATGAAGCAGGCCGCTGCGGAAGCCGCCGACCTGCTCGCCCGCACGGGAGACCCGCAGCTTTCCGACCTGCTCCTCGACCGGGCGATGACCGCCCAGATGCTCGAAATGGCGCGGGAATCCGAAAGCGGCTTCCTGCTCGGCTATGTCCGCCTGATGATCGACCTGCAGAATCTGCGGGTGCTGACCCGGGCGGCGCGCGCCAAAAAGGGCTATGACTATCTCAAGCGCGCCCTCTTTCCGGGCGGCGGGGTGACGGCGGCCGGTCTGACCGGGGAGATCACCCCCGAGCTGCTGCGGGCAAAGTTTGCGGCGGCAGCCTTCGCCGCTCCGGTGGAGGCAGCCAGTTCCGCCCTTTCCGGCGGCAGTCTCGCGGCTCTTGATCTCGCCTGCGACAACGCGTTGATTTCCTATCTGCGCACCTCCGCCCTTGTTCCCTTCGGAGAGGCACAGGTCATCGGGTATCTTCTCGCAAAGGAAGCCGAGCTTGTCTCGGTCCGTACCGTAATGGTCGGGCGTCACGCGGGCCTTACCCCCGAACAGATTACAGAAAGGCTGAGGATCAGTTATGTATAAGGCAGCCGTCATTGGGGACCGACAGAGCGTAATGGGCTTTCGGGCGCTTGGATTAACCGTTGAATGCGCCGAAACTCCCGAGCAGGCCTCCGGCGCGCTGCACCGGCTGGCCGAGACGAACCATGCGGTCATCTATATCACAGAACAGCTCGCAAGTAAAATTCCGCAGGAGATCGCCCAATATCTCGATCTGCCGCAGGTCGCGGTGATCCCGATCCCGTCAAAGGACGGCGTGCTCGGCATCGGGGACAGGGAGCTGCACAGCGCGGTGGAACGCGCCGTCGGCGCGGACATCCTGCGTTCCCCCGACGGGGATTGAACGGTTGGGCGGCAGAACGCTACGGAAGGAAGGTTTGAACCCTATGAGCAAACATGGACAGATTGTCAAAATCGCCGGCCCGCTCGTTGTGGCGAGCGGCATGCAGAACGCCAATATGTTCGACGTCGTCCGGGTCGGCAAGCAAAGGCTGATCGGCGAGGTCATTGAGATGCGCGGCGACCGCGCCTCGATTCAGGTCTATGAGGAGACGGCCGGCATCACCCCGGGCGACGAGGTGGAAACAACCGGCGCGCCCCTCTCGGTCGAGCTGGCTCCCGGACTGATTACCACCATCTATGACGGCATCCAGCGGCCGCTTGAGGCAATCCGCAAGGTCAGCGGAAATTCGCTGCAGCGGGGCGTCGAGGTTCCGGCCGTCGATCACAATAAAAAGTGGAGCTTTCTCCCCACAGCCAAAACCGGCGACAGGGTCGTGGCCGGTGATGTGCTCGGTACCGTTGACGAAACGATCGTTGTCAAGCACAAGGTCATGGTTCCGAACGGAGTGGAAGGCGAAATCGTCGAAATCCGCGAGGGAGAATACACTGTCGATGATATGATTGCGGTTGTGAGACTCCCGGACGGCTCGGAGAAGGAGCTTTCGATGCTCCAGCGGTGGCCGGTCCGCGTGGAACGCCCCTATGAAAAGAAGCTGCCGCCCGACATCCCGATGATCACCGGGCAGCGCACCATCGACACCTTTTTCCCGATCGCCAAGGGCGGCACCGCCGCCATTCCCGGACCGTTCGGTTCGGGCAAGACGGTCACACAGCACCAGCTGGCCAAATGGTCGGACGTGGATATCGTTGTCTACATCGGCTGCGGCGAGCGCGGCAACGAGATGACCGACGTTCTGCGCGAGTTCCCCGAGCTGATCGACCCGCGCACCGGCGAAAGCCTGATGCAGCGCACCGTGCTGATTGCAAACACCTCCGATATGCCGGTCGCCGCGCGTGAGGCGAGCGTTTACACCGGCATCACCATCGCCGAATACTACCGCGACATGGGTTATGCCGTCGCGGTGATCGCCGATTCCACCTCCCGCTGGGCCGAGGCGCTGCGCGAGATGTCCGGCCGTCTGGAGGAGATGCCCGGCGAGGAAGGCTACCCCGCCTATCTCGGCTCCCGCCTCGCCCAGTTCTATGAGCGCGCCGGCCGCGTCATCTGCAAGGGCTCCGACCATCGCGAGGCGGCGCTCGCCGCCATCGGCGCCGTCTCCCCTCCCGGAGGCGATATTTCCGAGCCGGTTTCTCAGGCCACCCTGCGGATCGTCAAGGTGTTCTGGGGCCTCGATTCGGCACTGGCATACAGCCGCCATTTCCCGGCCATCAACTGGCTCAACTCCTACTCCCTCTATTTTGACCGCCTGCAGAGCTGGTACGACGACAATGTGGGCGCCGACTTCATCAGCAACCGCCACCGCGCGATGAGCCTGCTCCAGCAGGAAAGCGAACTCAAGGAAATCGTTAAGCTGGTGGGCATCGATTCCCTCTCTCCTGCCGACCGGCTCGTGATGGAGACCTCCCAGATGATCCGCGAGGACTTTCTCCAGCAGAACGCCATGAGCGATACCGACTCCTACTGCCCGATCGACAAGCAGTACCGCCTGCTCGCCATCATCCTGCACTACCATGAGCTGGCCGAAAAGGCGCTTGGGCAGGGTGCCAAAATGAACGCCGTATTCTCGATCGCGGCCCGCGACCGCATCGGCCGCGCCAAGGATGTCCCGACCGGGGAATACCGGACCGTCTTTGCCGATATCGACCGCGAGATGGCCGGGGAGCTCGAAGCCGCTGTGGGAGGTGCTGCGAAATGATGAAGGAATACCGCACGATCCAGGAGGTCGCCGGGCCGCTGATGCTGGTCCGCGACGTCTCTGGGGTCGCTTATGACGAACTTGGAGAGATTGAGCTGCCTAACGGCGAGCTGCGCCGCTGCCGCGTGCTGGAAATTGACGGCTCCAACGCTATGGTGCAGCTCTTTGAGTCCTCAGCCGGCATCAACCTCGCCAATTCGAAGGTCCGTTTTCTCGGGCACTCCATCGAGCTGGGGGTTGCCCCCGACATGCTCGGCCGCGTCTTTGACGGCCTCGGCAAACCGATTGACGGCGGCGCCGACATCCTGCCGGTCAAATACGTCGATATCAACGGCACCCCGATGAACCCCGCCGCCCGCGATTACCCGTCCGAGTTTATTCAGACCGGCATCTCCGCCATCGACGGCCTTAACACTCTGGTGCGCGGCCAGAAGCTGCCGATCTTTTCCGGTTCCGGTCTGCCGCACTCCCAACTCGCAGCGCAGATCGCCCGTCAGGCCAGGGTGCTGACCGAGGACAGCAAGTTTGCCGTCGTTTTCGCGGCGATCGGCATCACCTTTGAGGAAGCCGACTTCTTCATGTCCGACTTCACCCGCACCGGAGCGATCGAGCGCTCGGTGCTGTTCCTGAACCTCGCCAACGATCCGGCCATCGAGCGCATTTCCACCCCGCGTATGGCCCTTTCCGCCGCGGAATATCTCGCCTTTGACCTCGGGATGCAGGTGCTGGTCATCCTGACCGATATTACCAATTACTGCGAGGCGCTGCGCGAAGTCTCGGCCGCCCGCAAGGAGGTCCCGGGGCGCCGCGGGTATCCCGGCTATCTCTACACCGACCTCGCGACGATGTACGAGCGTGCCGGCCGCCAGCTGGGCAAAGAGGGTTCGATCACGATGATCCCCATTCTCTCGATGCCCGAGGATGACAAGACCCACCCGATCCCCGATCTGACCGGCTATATCACAGAGGGACAGATCATCATCTCGCGCGAACTCTACCGCAAGGGCCTCACCCCGCCGATCGACGTGCTGCCGTCGCTGTCCCGTCTGAAGGACAAGGGAGTCGGCGTCGGAAAAACCCGCGAGGACCACGCCAACACGATGAACCAGCTCTTTTCGGCCTATGCCCGCGGCAAGGACGCCAAGGAGCTGATGACTATCCTGGGCGAGGCCGCCCTGACCGAAACCGACAAACTCTACGCTAAATTTGCCGATGAGTTTGAACGCCGCTATGTCTCGCAGGGCTACACCACCAACCGAACCATCGAGGAAACCCTCGACCTCGGCTGGGAGCTGCTTGCAATTCTGCCGGAAGGCGAGCTCAAACGCATCAAGCCGGAATTTATCGAGAAATACCATCCCGCCCACCGGCAAAAGCAGAAGGGGTGAGACTGGATGGCAAGACTCAACGTCAACCCCACCCGGATGGAACTGAGCAATCTCAAGCGCAAGCTCGCCACCGCCACCCGCGGGCACAAGCTGCTCAAGGATAAGCGCGACGAGCTGATGCGCCAGTTTCTGGAGATCGTCAAATCCTGCCAGCTTCTGCGGCAGGAGGTCGAGAAAGAGCTGGTGATCGCTTATCAGGGCTTCTCCGCCGCTTCGGCGCTGCTTTCCCCTGAGATGATCGAGCAGACCTTCCTCTATCCGAAACAGAGCGTCGAGATCGATATGAGCTTTCAGAACGTGATGTCGGTACAGGTTCCGGTTTACGGGATCAAAACCAAAACCGACGAGGCCGCGGATATCTTCCCCTATTCCTTTGCAACCACCCCCGCCGAGCTGGATGACTCGGTGCTGCGGCTCTCGGCGCTGCTTTCCAAGATGCTGACCCTTGCCGAAAAGGAAAAGACGGTCAAGCTTCTGGCGCAGGAAATCGAAAAGACCCGCCGGCGGGTCAACGCGCTGGAATACGTCATGATCCCCCAGTATCAGGAAACCATCCGTTATATCGTCATGAAGCTTGATGAAAACGAGCGCGGCAACACTACCCGTTTGATGAAGGTCAAGGATATGGTGCTCAAGGATGCCGGGTATGGCAGGGAGCCCGCATAACCGGGAGCCGCATCCGCCTTTGAAACGCGTCCCATTCCAAAACCGTTTTTCACAAAACAGATTTGCCCGCAGAGGGACCGCCGCGAAGCAGCATGCCGCGGCGGTCCCTCTCCTTGGTTACGGAGAGCACCGTTCCCGCCGGTGGAGGCACCCCGCAAAAACTTTCGCTTCCGGTTTCGAGCTTCGGGCAAAGCAAACGGCTGACAGAGGATTCCCAACAATGGAAAGCCGCCGGAACAGCAGGTCTGTTTCCAGCCCGCGCAGCAAGCGGAATAAATTCAGGCGCGTCGCGAGACACCTGCCGTCAATAGGACCTGATGGGGCGGCTCAAATAACAGCTCGGCCAGCGTTCATGGTTCATTGGAGAAATCAAATTTTCCCACCGGCCCCTTTTCTGATAGGAGCCCGTAAAGCGGGAACACTGTTTCTGACTGGGCAAACGCCCAATTGAACCGCTGTCAGGAGGGGTTTTCCATGCAGGAAGCGGGCCGTTCCAAAAAGCCCACTCTTTTTGGGCGTTTCCTCAACGGTGTGGAGGCGGTGGGCAACCGCCTGCCGCATCCCATCACTTTGTTTGCGCTGCTTTCCCTTGCCATCATTCTGCTTTCCGCCCTTTGCGCCGCGCTCGGTGTTTCCGCCGCCGGCGAGATGGTCAACAGTAAAACCGGAGAAGTCGAGCTGCAAACCTTCCGGGCGGTCAGTCTGCTTGACCGCGACGGCCTTGCCTATATGCTGACCAACGCGGTGAGCAACTTCACCGGCTATGCACCTCTCGGCACCGTTCTTGTGGCGATGCTGGGTGTTGGAGTAGCGGAGGGAAGCGGATTTATCTCCGCGCTGCTCAAAAAAGCCGCGCAGGTGACCCCGCGCGCCCTGATCAGCCCCATGGTAATTTTTCTGGGGGTCATGTCCAACGTCGCCTCCGACGCGGGCTATGTCGTGCTGATTCCTGTCGGGGCGCTGATGTTCCGCGCCTATGGGCGCCATCCTGTCGCGGGGCTGGCCGCGGCCTTTGCAGGGGTTTCCGGAGGGTTTTCCGCCAATCTCATCATCGGCACCCTCGAACCGCTGCTCTGCGGCATTACAAACGAAGCGGTCCGGCTGATCGATCCGAATTATACGGTGCTGCCGACCGGAAACCTCTATTTTATGATGGCTTCGGTCGGGCTGATCGTCCTTTTAGGAACCCTCATCACCGACCATGTCGTTGAGCCGCGGCTCGAGGCCTTTGACGGAGAAAGCTCCGCGGAGGAGGAGATCCACAGCCTCACCGCCCGGGAAAACGCCGCGCTGCGCACCGCCGGATGGACCCTTCTGCTGATGGCCGCAGGCACCGCGCTGCTCGCCTTCCCTAAAAATTCCTTTCTGCGCAACGCCGAAACCGGAGACCTGATCGCGGGCGCGCCGCTGATGGGCGGCATTATCCTAATCATCGCACTGTTCTTCTTTGTCCCGGCGGTGGTGTTCGGGCTGCGGTCCGGCAGCTTCTCCGGAGAGCGGGAGGTTTGCGCCGCCATGGGGCAGGCGATGTCCGCCATGGGCGGATATATCGCGCTGGCCTTCGTTTCCTCGCAGCTGATCAATTATTTCAACTATACCCGGCTCGGCACCATTCTGGCGCTGCGCGGCGCCGAGGCGCTGGAAGCCTCCGGAATCGGTGGAATTCCGCTGATGCTGCTGTTCATTCTTTTCTCCGCCTTTCTCAACCTGTTCATGGGGTCGGCATCGGCAAAGTGGACCATCCTCGCACCGGTTTTTGTGCCGATGTTCATGCTGCTCGGCTACACCCCCGAGCTGACCCAGATCGCCTACCGCATCGGGGACTCCTGCACTAACCTGATTACGCCGCTGATGGGTTACTTCGCCATGATCATTGTATTTGCTCGGCGGTATGATCCCCGGGCCGGAATCGGGACGCTGATTTCCATCATGCTTCCCTACTCGATGGCCTTCCTCGCGGGATGGTCGCTGATGCTGATTCTGTGGATGCTCGCCGGTCTGCCGGTCGGCCCCGGCGCCGGCCTGACGCTGTAGGCCGCGCTTTCTGTTTCGGGAGAAGGGCGTCAAGCCAGGAGAATTTTACCGGATGCTCCAGGAGAACGGCTGCTGACGGCGTTTTGTCAGAAGGAACTGGAGGGGCAAAATAAGCCTTAACTTTTGCATACCGATTGGCTACGATTATGGTATGCAAAGGAAGTGATCCATTGAAAAAGATGGGCAGGCCAACCGACGCGCCCAAGCGGGTACAGATTGCGGTTCTCTTTGACGAAAAGACGCTGGCGATTCTCGACCGCTTCTGCAAGCGGGAGGGCATCAGCCGGGCTGAAGGGGTCCGGCGGGCGGTGGTGAGACTGGAGAGGGAGTAAATGGTTTTTTGTTTTGGGAATCTGTTTGATGATAGCATCTATGGGTTCGCTGCTCTCTTTGTCTGAAAGGGTGAGAGAGGGATATTTCGGGTATCATGTCCAGTGGAAATTTCTGAAAAAGGATTCCGTATTTTGGGCCTTTGTAATTTGCTTTCTGCTGTCTCTGTTATGTTATAATACGCTTTTTGCACCATATTTATAATCAATCACGCAATATCTATTTTTTCCCTTAGTCTGTATTCTTCAAAAAACCGCATTGCAAACATATTTTTCCCGATTTTCGACTAAGGGAACAAAATCAATCTATAGTGCGTTTCTCATCTGACTAAGGGAATTCATAGTTTTAGTTTAAAAAGCCAACAAACCTGATTAAACCACGGTTTATTGGCTTTTTAATATTGTTCTATGTGTCGTTACTAAGGGAATGACTAACGAATGAATTGAAAGAGTGGCTCAATGAATAAATATGCAAACCTATTTTTCCATTATTTTGCTGACCATTTCTCGTGAACTTTCACAAATAGCGCTTAAATGCCTGTCGATTTTCAAAAGATTTTCCGCTAATTCTTTATCGCCATGCGCTTGTACCAAATCATTGTAAGAACGTGAGATCATCCACATTTTTTGGGATATCAATTTCCATTGCTGTAAATAAATTTCAGGATGCTTCGCATTGTAAGGATATTGTGAAGCACTGATAAGGCATTGGGAAAAGTAGAAAAAGGCGTCCACATACTCCCAAAGCATATCTATCCCCATTTTCTCGAATTGGCCTTCAAACTGGTGACAGGTAGATTTGAATTTTGAGATTGTACCTTTTTCTGAAGATCCTGTTGTTAATGTTGGAGTTTCCTCTCCTGTTTTGAGCCATGTGAAATTGACGCAGAATTTGTTTGATATAAGGAGTAAAAGTGTTTCCGAAGGATTTTCAATATTTTTCTCAATTTTGCTCACATGCGTCTGACTTATACCTAATGCTTCTCCAAAAGATGCTTGCGTGAGTTTAAGTTTCTTTCGTACAGATAAAATTCGTTCACCTATTAAATTCATTCTAATCCCCCTAAAAAATATGTGAAACAACTAACTTTCTCTTGACTTTAAGTGTTTCGCATATTACAATATATGTGCGACATTTTTATTATAGCCTATAAGTTGTTAGATTTCAAACAAATTTAGGAGATGTTTAGATGGCCACAGTTGGGGAACGAATTAAAGAAGTCAGACAGTCTCATCAAATGTCTCAAGAAGTTTTTAGTCAAAAAATCTGTGTTTCTCGACCGCATATATCTCTTTTGGAATGCGGAAAGCACAATCCTAGTCCCTCAGTTATTCGACTCATCTCACTGCTATTCGATGTCGATGAGGACTGGCTACGCTTTGGCGAGAACGAGAAAAAGATCTCATAAGGGAAAATAATGGAGGCGAACCCCTTGACATGGCTTACTACAAAAGAAACTGCTGACTTGCTCGGCGTTACAGACAGTGCCGTCAAAAAGGCCGTTTCTAAAAGTAAATATGCGTACCGTCATGTTGAGGGAGCAGGGCGGGGCGGTAGGCAGATACAAATCGCTTTAGAAAGCCTCTCCCACGAAGCACAAGCCCGATATCATGGCCAGCAGGAGGAGGATCTCAAGGCAGATGCTCTGCTCCCGCTCACAGACGCGCAACGGGACAGGGTATTCCGCAAGGAAAGCATCGTCTTCGCCTACTGGGACTTCAAAGAAATCTATCCCAAAGCGGACAAACTGCAAGCCTTCCTGCGGCAATACAACGAGAGAAATCCAGACCAGCCCATCACCAAGCAGCAGCTATGTCATTGGCAGTCTCAGTTTAAGCAGGAGGGCATCCCCGGTCTAGTGGATGGGCGCGGCGGCTACAACAGGGGGCAAAGCTCCATCCCGGAGGAGGTCAAGCGGGTGTTTCTCGCCTATTGGATGCAGGAAAAGAGAAACCCACGCGGCGGCGGGCCGTCGATGGCCAGTTGCTACCGCCTGACGCAGCTCAACTTTCCGGGACGGCGGCTCCCAAGCATATCGGCGTTTCAAAGGTTTGTACAGACGATTCCCTATCCCGCAAAGGTACTGGGGCGGCAGGGAAAGAAAGCCTTTGCCGACAAATGCGAGCCATACATACGCTTTGACTACCGCTCGATCTGCACCAATGAAATCTGGTGCGCGGACAACCACGTCTTTGACCTGTGGGTTAAAAACGATGCGGGGCGAGTGTTCAGGCCGTGGGTGATCGGCTGGATGGACAAGTGCTCCCGGTATATCGTCGGCTACCTCCTGATCGACCATGACCCCAACGCCGACGCTGTTCTGGATGCCTTTGCCCGCTCGGTGTCCTCCTTCGGCATCCCGGAGCGGGTGTTACTGGACAACGGCGCGGATTATACGGTTCACGACCTGTTTAATCATGATTTTGCCCATTCCCTCGCCAATGAAATGTGTCTGAAGGTCACAAACGCCATCCCATATAACGCCAAGGCGAAGCTGATCGAGCGGTTCTTCAACACGCTGGAATATTCCTACTGCATCCACCTGCCCTCCTACTTCGGCCCAAACCCGCAGCGCAGGCCGGAACGGATGAAGAAAGCCAGCGAACAATTAAAAGATGTCGCAATCCCGTTCGATGAATTCGCGGACTATCTCGAATATGCCATCGGCCAATATAATAACACCACGCATTTGGGGGACGGGACGGAAGGAAGAACGCCTTGTCAGGCGTTCCGGGATTTCGCAGTCCGCCCGATCCGCACAGCCGATCCCGTGCTTTTTTCTATGTACTTCAAGCGGACGTCGCGCCTGCTTTCGGTGGGTCGCAATGGGGTGCGGGTGCCGGAACTCCAGCAGTATTACGATTCGAATGAGCTGTTCGCTTATCAGGGCCAAAAGATCTATGTGCGGTACAACACCAACGATGTGCGGCAGGTGTATTGCTTCAGCGAGGGCGGGGAATTCCTCTGCATGGCGAAAAGTGTCGCGCTGGGCAGCCTCAGTCAGGAGCTTACCGCACAGAATATGCGCAAGCTCAACGCACAGAAGCAGCAGCGGCGCAGGCAGGCAAGGGAATACATACCGGATATCGCCGTTCCCTCTACCCAGCAGCTTGCGATTGAAAATGGGATGTGCTTTGCAACGCCCGACCTGAAACTTCTTGAGACCATGCGGACGGTGAATTCCAGTCATCAGCAGCAGGCGCAGGTTATGCAGGAGGCCGCAGAAAATCAAAGCCTTGAGCGGGACGTTCCCAGCAATAAAACCTCGCGCGAGCGGGAAGATGCCTACTTCAAATTTGTGGCAGGAGGGATGAACGATGCGACGGGATGAGGAGCAGCGCTACATTTCAGAGATGCGCCACAGACTTTCCGAATACATAAAGCAATCGGGGGCCACGCAGCAGCGCATAGCAAAAGAATTGAATGTGTCAAAGGCCACGGTATCCCTGTTCATGAGCGGCACCTACACAGGGAACAACCTTGAACTGGCAAAGAACATTGAGCAATTTCTAAGGATAGGAGCAGCCCGGCAGGCGACCGCGAAAGTCCCGGATATCTGTTTAGTTGTCGGCAACACGGTGGAGATTGGACAGAAAGCGCGGATTGCCCACGTTCAAAACACCATTGCGCTGATCTACGGCCCGGCTGGATGCGGGAAAACAACAGCCCTCCAGCACTATGTCTGCTCGAATAACGGCGTGGTCTATGTCGAGGCTGACGCCACCGTCAACAGCCCGCGCTGCATCCTTAAGCTGATCCTAAACGCGCTCGGTGAGGATATGCGCGGTTCCACAGCCGACATGATGCAGCGCATCCTCGCCAAGCTCACTGGTACCAATCGCTTGCTAATCATTGATGAGGCGCAGCACCTGACCGAGAAATCCTTTGACACTATCCGGGCAATCAACGATAAGGCGCATATCGGCATCGTCTATGCCGGAAACCCCAGCATCTTGAAGCGGATGTATGGGAGACAGGCCGAGGAATTCGACCAAGTTTACAGCCGCACCGTTTATAAATGCCGTTTAACCAACGATTATACGCAGGAAGATATCGACAACCTTTATGCGAAGCAAGATTTCAGTAGAGAATGCTTAAAGTACCTCTACCAGATATCCAAACGCAAGGGCGGGTTGCGCCTGATGGTCAACCAGTGCCGGATTGCGCAGAACATCGCCCTCTCCATGGGGGAGGTTTTCACAGTTTCCCATCTGGAGGAAGCCGCTACCAAAATGGGGATTTCCCATGGAACATAAAGCGTTGCCCAATGCCACTGATATTATTTTGCGGTGTATCGCAGAGGACGAAATAAATATCCCCCGGCGAAGCCGGGGGTTTTTCTTAGACGGGCGAAGCCCTCTGGAACTAGCGGCACGCGTCACGTCGCGTTGGTACGATCTGCCAATTGCGAAAGTTTGTTATTTGCCGCCCGTAAACGGGCTTAGAAATTTCCCATCGTCAGTTGTTCTCCTGCCTGATCCTCTTCCAGCTGACGCTTAATGTATTCAGCTATTTTATTTGCATTCTTTCCCGCTGTATCCACGTAATATCCGCGGCACCAAAACTCCCGGTTACGGTATTTATATTTTAACTCCGGAAACTTTTCATAGAGCATCAGGCTGCTTTTCCCTTTGAGATATCCCATGAAACTTGCTACCGCAACCTTTGGCGGTATCTCCAGGAGCATGTGGATATGGTCCGGGCATACTTCCGCCTCTATAATTTTGATCTTTTTCC
>Ga0129314_1000682_pt1 | contig 32414 bp, 32 predicted proteins | sample O1111metagenome_FD_94431 | JGI IMG/M metagenome (GOLD analysis project Ga0129314, IMG submission 94431) | Orangutan individual fecal microbial communities from fecal samples from Wisconsin, USA - O1111 metagenome | ecosystem: Host-associated > Mammals > Digestive system > Large intestine > Fecal... | reverse complement strand
TGTACGGTGTTCATCGGCCTGATCTGCATCATCATACTGGTGTCGGTGATGAGCAACGTAGTGCGCCGGACAGACGCAAAAGCGTCCGCAGCGCCTGCCGCGCCTGCCGCCGTACCCGCCGCCGGCGCTGTGACGCCAGCCATGGTGGCCGCTGTAGCCGCCGCCATCGCAGAGGAAATGGGCACTGACATCAGCGCCATCCGCATCGTTTCCATGAAGAAGATCTGAGTGTTGAGAGGAGAAGTAGCATGAAGAAATACAAAGTCAACGTCAACGGAACCGTTTACGAGGTAGAGATCGAAGAGATGACCGGCGCGCCTGCCGCCGCCCCCGCTGCCGCTCCTGTGGCCGCCGCGCCTGCCGGAGACGGCGAGCGCGTGGCCGCACCCATGCCCGGCAACATCCTGTCCGTCAACGTGGCCGCCGGCGACACCGTGAAAAAGGGCCAGATCCTCATGATTCTGGAGGCCATGAAGATGGAAAATGAGATCATGGCCCCCTGCGACGGCAAGGTAACCTCCGTGGCCGTCGCCAAGGGCGCCGCCGTCGAGTCCGGCACGCTGCTGTGCACCATCCAGTAATGGAGGGCGCGCCATGCAAGCCATTCTGAATTTTTGCGAGCAAACCGGTTTTTACCAGTTTTTTCAGGGCGATAACTGGAAATGCGCGGTAATGATCCTCATCGCCTGCGTGCTGCTGTTTCTGGGAATCGTCAAGAAGTTCGAGCCGCTGCTGCTGGTGCCTATCGCCATCGGTATGCTGGTGACCAACCTGCCCGGCGCGGAGATGTACCACGAGATCCTCTTTGCCGGCGGCCATATCCACTGGGATCTGTTCGGCGGAAACCCCATTACGGCGGAGTTTATTGCCGAAATGCAGAGTCTCGGCGTATCGGAGGCGGTGCTCAGCAGCGTTGCCGTGGGGCAGAGTGTTTCCGTGGGCCTCATCGATGTGCTGTATCTGGGCATCAAGCTGGGCATTTACCCCTGCCTCATCTTCATGGGCGTGGGCGCCATGACCGATTTCGGCCCCCTGATCGCCAATCCCAAAAGTCTGCTGCTGGGCGCTGCCGCGCAGCTGGGCATTTTCATGACCTATGTGGGCTGCCGCTATCTGGGCTTCACCGGGGCTGAGGCCGGTTCCGTGGGCATCATCGGCGGCGCGGACGGCCCCACCGCCATTTTCGTCACCGCCATGCTGGCCCCTGCCCTGCTGGGCCCCATCGCCGTGTCCGCCTATTCCTATATGGCGCTGGTGCCTGTGATTCAGCCGCCTATTATGAAGGCCCTGACCACGGAGAAAGAGCGGCAGATCGTTATGAAGCCGCTGCGTGAGGTCAGCAAAAAGGAGAAGATTATCTTCCCCGTAATCGTCACCATCTTCGTGGCGCTGCTGGTGCCCTCCGCCGCGCCGCTGATCGCCTGCCTGATGCTGGGCAACCTCTTCAAGGAGTGCGGCGTCACTGAGCGGCTGAGCAAAACCGCCCAGAACGAGCTGATGAACATCGTCACCATCTTCCTGGGCGTCAGCGTGGGCGCCACCGCTACCGGCGCCACCTTCCTCAACCCCAAGACGCTGATGATCCTGGGCATGGGCATTGTCGCCTTCAGCTTCGGCACCGCAGGCGGCGTGCTGCTGGCCAAGTTCATGAACCTGTTCCTGAAGGAAAAGATCAATCCTCTCATCGGCTCGGCCGGCGTGTCCGCCGTGCCCATGGCGGCCCGGGTCAGCCAGAAGGTGGGGCAGGAGGCCAACCCCGGCAACTTCCTCTTGATGCACGCCATGGGCCCCAATGTGGCCGGCGTCATCGGCTCGGCCATTGCTGCCGGCGTCTTAATTTCCCTCTTCGGTTAATAGGAGGTACTGCTAATGTCTATGGAATTTTTATCGAATAAACCCCTGTTGATCACCGATACCATTCTCCGTGACGCCCACCAGTCTCAGGCGGCCACCCGCATGACCATCGAGGACATGCTGCCCGCGCTGGAAACGCTGGACTCCATCGGCTACTATTCGCTGGAGTGCTGGGGCGGCGCTACCTTTGATGCGTGTATGCGTTTCCTGAACGAAGACCCGTGGGAGCGCCTGCGCACCATCCGCAAGCATGTGAAGAACACCAAGCTGCAAATGCTGTTCCGCGGCCAGAACATTCTGGGCTACAAGCACTATGCCGACGATGTGGTGGACGCATTCTGCGCCAAGAGTATTGAAAACGGCATTGACATCATCCGCATTTTTGACGCGCTCAACGATGTGCGCAATCTGGAGCAGGCCATCCGCTCCACCAAGAAGTACGGCGGACAGGTGGAGGCCACCCTCAGCTACACCATGTCCCCCATCCACAACGAGGCCTACTTCGTGAAGCTGGCCCGCGAGCTGGAGGAGATGGGCGCGGATATGATCTGCATCAAGGATATGGCCAACCTGCTGCTGCCCATGGACGCCTATTCTCTGGTAAAGGCGCTGAAGAAGACGGTAAAGGTTCCCATCCACCTGCACACCCACAACACCTCCGGTACCGGCGACATGACGCTGCTGATGGCGGCCTACGCCGGAGTGGATATTGTGGATACCGCCCTTTCTCCCATGGCCAACGGCACCAGCCAGCCCGCCACCGAGTCTCTGGTGGCCACGCTGAAGGGCACCGTCCGTGATACGGGGCTTGACCTTGGCAAGATGTCCGATGCCGCCGTTCACTTCCGCAAGGTGGCCCAGCGGCTCCAGGATGCAGGTATCCTCGATCCCAAGGTGCTGCGGGTGGATACCAACACCCTGCTCTATCAGGTACCCGGCGGCATGCTGTCCAACCTGATCTCCCAGCTGAAGCAGGCCGGGAAAGAGGACAAATATTATGACGTGCTGGCGGAGATCCCCCGCGTCCGCAAGGACTTCGGCTATCCCCCGCTGGTGACCCCCTCCTCTCAGATCGTGGGCACGCAGGCCGTGATGAACGTCATCATGGGCGAGCGGTACAAAACCTTCCCCAAGGAGAGCCGCGCCATGCTCAAGGGTGAGTACGGCAAGCTGCCCGGCGAGGTCAACCCGGAGGTTCGCGCCAAGGCGGGCATTGACCCCGAGGACGTGATCACCTGCCGGCCCGCCGATCTGCTGGCGCCGGAGCTGGAGAAATACCGTACCGAGTTCAAGGCTATCGCCAAATCCGACGAGGATGTGCTGAGCCTTGCCCTGTTCCCGCAGGTAGCGCCCAAGTTTATCGAAAAGCGCGACAATCCCGCGCCAGAAGCCGCGCCCGCCGCATCGGCCGTGCCTGCGGCCCCGGCAGCCGCCGCATCTGCGCCAGCCCCTGCCGCCGCAGCAAAGTCCGCCGCCGACCCCAACGCCGCGCGCGAACTGTACGTCGAATGGAAGGCCTGAGCGACCCCATGCTTTTAACATGATTTACCCCCTAAAAGAGGAAGGCGCCGGCCAAATGGCCGGCGCTTTCCTCTTTGTTCATTATAGCGTTTACAGCGGCAGCTCTCCATTTACCACCGTGAAGTAGGATGAGAGAATCTGCAAAAACTCCAACGATACATCCGACAGCGGCGTATCCACCCGCTTGATCCAGCCGATCTCACCTGTGATCGAGCAATCCTTCAGCTGAAAATGCCGCATGGTGGGATAGTAGTCCGTATTCTGATAGGCGATCCGGTTGGTGGTGGTGATCGACACCGCATCCGTTTTATCCAGAATGTCGCCCAGCGTGGCCCGCTCCGTCACCACAATGCGGCGGATCTGCTTATCCAGTCCCAGTGCCTCCAGAATGGAGGTATACGGCTCGGACTCGGACTCGTCGTAAATGGCGATAGGATACTCACGGATCTCCGACAGGGCAATCTCTGTCTGGGCGGCAGGCGCCGTATACAGCGGGCTGCCCGGCCCCACGATCACCGACACGGGACTGGAGCAAAGGCGAAAATACTGCAGCCCCCTGATTTCCAGCCGGCGCAGCGTCATTTTGTGATAATGGCTGTACATGCCGATCAGACCCAGTTCACAGACCCGGCGCTCCACCAGGTCAATAACCGTGTTGCGCAGTCCCTCCCGTACCTCCAGACGCAAATTTCCCCTGCTGGCAAATAGCTGGGCAATGGCATGGTTCACGTAGCGGTAATGCATATGGGCAACCGAGAAGGAGCGCTGGTCCTTCATGGCCAAATTGGCGCCCAGCTTTTGCAGCTCATGAAACTGCATCAAAATAATCTTGGCCGAATCGATAAAATTTTGTCCCAACGGGGTCGTATTCACGCCCTTGTTGGTACGCAGGAAAATGGGATAGCCCAGCTCCTGCTCCAGCTTTCTGACCGAAAGAGACAAATTCGGCTGTGAAATAAAAAGCTCCTCAGCCGCAAGGCTGATGGAATTCAGCTCGGAGATCTTAACCGCCTGTTCCAACTGTTCTATTTTCATACAAGTACCCTCCGGGCCGGCATGCCCGTCTCCGCAAAAACCTCTTCAAAGCCGTGCCCGGCCGCACCGGCGGCGGCACTGCGTCTTATCCTACATAAAACACTACCGTAAATCCTATAGTTTGTCAAGTCTCGACATGGAAACGCCTGCGGCTTAAGAAGCAGCAGGCGCTTTTAAAACAGGCACTCAGCGCAGCTGCGCCAGATCATAAACCAGTTGTTCTGTTTTTTTCCAGCCGAGGCAGGGATCCGTAATGGACAAGCCGTATACGCCTTCTTCCGGCTTTTGACTGCCGTCGGCCAGATAGGACTCGATCATCAACCCCTTCACCATCCGGCGAATATCGCCGCTGTGGCGGGCGCTGTGCAGCACCTCCTTGGCAATACGAGCCTGCTGATCCCATTTCTTTCCCGAGTTGGAGTGGTTGGTATCGATGATCACACCGGGATTCGCCAGTCCGCTTTTGGCATACAGCTCGCATAGCTGGCTCAAATCCTCATAGTGGTAATTGGGCAGCGAGCGGCCGTACTTGTTCACCGAGCCCCGCAGAATCGCATGGGCCAGTAAATTTCCCTTGCTGTGTACCTCCCACTGGGAGAAAAGGAACGTATGGGCATGCTGGGCGGCCATAATGGAGTTCATCATCACCGTCAGGTCGCCGCTGGTAGGATTCTTCATGCCCACCGGTACATCAAGGCCGCTGGCAATCAGCCGATGCTGCTGATCCTCTACCGACCGTGCGCCGATGGCCACATAGGACAGGATATCCGACAAATAGAGGTAATTCTCCGGATACAGCAGCTCATCGGCGCTGGAAAACCCCGTCTGTTCCAATACCTTCATATGCAGCTTGCGTGTGGCGATCAGACCCTTGAGCAAATCAGGGCGCCCGTTGGGGTCCGGTTGGTGCAGCATCCCCTTGTACCCATCGCCGGTGGTGCGGGGTTTGTTGCTGTAAACGCGGGGCACCAGCAGGATTTTGTCCTCCACCTGCTCCTGCAATTTCCGCAGCCGCCCCACATAGTCCAGCACCGCGTCCTCACGGTCGGCGGAGCAAGGGCCAATAAGCAGCAGCAATCGCTCATCCTCACCGGTCAGTACTGCCCGGATCTGGCGGTCATTCTCCTCTTTTTGCGCAGCCAGCCTCTCAGACACAGGATACATATCCTTGATGGTCTGCGGCGTGGGCAGCTTGCGCTTGAATTCCATATTCATGGGTGTTGATTCCTTTCTGCCGTCTCCCCGTACCGATATATCATACACCGTCAGGGCCGGATCTCTATTGTCAGGCCCAGCGTCCGCAGGGCGTCAAAAAAATCAGGATAGCTCTTGTTTACCGCTTCCGCGCCGTTGATCGTGCCCCCTACCGAGGCTGCCAGCACCGACAGTGCCATCACAATGCGGTGGTCGTTGTGTCCGTCCAGTTCCTCTGTAGGAGCCGTAATCCCGCCGGGCAGCACCGTGACACGGTTTTCCTCTGCCTGCACGCAAGCGCCAAACTTAGCAAGCTCCTGCGCCATGGCGGCCACCCGGTCGCTCTCTTTGATGCGCAAGCGGCGGGTACCGGTAAATACCGCGCCGTGGCTGCGGGCCGCGGCAGCAAACAGAACCGGCCCCAGATCGGGACACAGTGATAAATCCAGCACCGCGTCCTCACGGCGCAGCCGCTCCAGCATCTCCCGGCATACCCGATCCCCCTGCAAGCTGTCGCCGCGCAGGCCGGTAACTTCTACCCCATCGCCCAGCGCCAGCAAGAAGGCGGCGTTGGACCAGTCGCCCTCCACGGCGGCGCGGCGGCTATGATACTGCTGCCCGCCCGGAACATGGAAGCAATTTTCCCGCTCTTCCTCCACGAAAACGCCAAAGGAGGCCATCACCTCCCGGGTGATGTCAATGTAGGGGCGGCTCTCCACCGGCGGCAGAACGTGCACCGTGCTGTCGCCCTCCAACAGGGGCAGCGCCAGCAGCAATCCGGACACGAACTGGCTGCTGATGTCGCCCCGCAAAGTATAGCCGCCCGCCGTAAGGCTTCCCCGCAGGGAAATGGCCGACGGCGTTTTTTCAATGGCGATCCCCTTGGGCGGCAGGATCGTCTCATAAACGCCTATGCCGCGCTCCATCAGCCGCGCTGTCCCGGTAAAGACGGCATGGCCGCCCGGTACCAGTGCAGGCGGAATGCAAAACCGCAGCGTGCTGCCGCTCTCCCGACAGGGATAGTCCGCCTGCGGCGCGGCGCGTCCGCCGGTACCCTCAACAACAACGGCGTCCCCCTCACGCCGGCATGGGCCGCCCATAGCCCGGATGCAATCCATCGTAGCCTCCATGTCCTGACTTTCGGATATCCCCCGGATCCGACTCTCACCCTTTGCCAGCGCAGCACACAGCAGCATACGGTGGCCGCAGCTTTTCGACGGCGGCGCGGCGATCACGCCGCGTGCCGCAGAGGGGGTAATGATTGCTTTCACCGGGCCGCCTCCTCTATCAGGATATCCATCGCTTCTATATAGCCGGCAAAGCCCTTGCCCATAATCGTGGCCACGCAGGCAGCGCGGATATAGCTGACCTGCCGGAACTCCTCCCGCAGGGAAACATCGGAAATATGCACCTCCACCGTCGGGATGCCCACTGTTTTCAGTGCGTCCAGCAGCGCCACGCTGGTGTGGGTATAGGCGCCCGGGTTGAACACAATGCCGTCCACCCCCTCGAAATACGCCCGCTGAATCTCATCCACCAGCGCGCCCTCATGGTTGGACTGGTAAAAACTCACCGTTACATTCCGCCGCGCACCATGGGCACTGACCAGCTCTTTCAGCTCCTCATAGGTACCGCTGCCGTAAATCGCCGGCTCGCGGATGCCCAGCATGTTCAGATTTGGGCCGTTCAGTACAAGAATCTTCATTGCAGCCACTCCTTTTCTATCAACCGGGCCGTCTCCTCCACGGAGCCGTCGCCGTCAATGTGCAGGTCGGCGGCGGCGCAGTAACGGCTGTAGCGCTCCTCATACCGGCGGTACAGCGCATCCCTGTCGGCGCTGAGCGGACGGTCCGGCGTTGCCAGCAGCTTTTCCGGCGAGCGATCCAGAAACACCAGCACGCCGTTGCGCCGCAGCGCCGTCAGGTTTTCCTCGCGTAAAATGACACCGCCGCCGGTGGCGATCACCTGTCCGCCCACAGCGGCAAGGGCCGCAACAGCCTCCTGCTCCCGGTCGCGGAAGGCGGCCTGGCCGTATGCGGCAAAGTAATCTCCAATGCTCATGCCGGTTTTCTCAATCACCTGCGCATCGCTGTCCGCAAACCGCTTGCCTGTCAGCGCTGCCAGACGCCGTCCCACGGTGGTCTTTCCGCAGGAGGGCATACCGATGAGCACCAGATTCTCCATCTGCCGCCGCACCGTCTGAAAGGCAACTTCGCTCTCCTGCGGCGCGGCCTCGCAGCCGCGAAACAGTGCGCTGGCACAGGCCGCCTGCGCCGCCAGCATGTAAAGGCCGCCCTCTGCGGGAATTCCCCGCCGCCGCGCCTGCAAAACCAAATTGGAGCGCAGCGGATTATAGACTGCATCCACCACTCCCACAAGGGCCGGATAGTCCGATACATCCACCGGACAGTCCTCCACCGCCGGGTACATGCCGCAGGGGGAGGTATTGATGATCACCTGCGCATCCTTGCAGCAGGCAGCCGCCTGCTCATACGTCAGCGCGCCATTCTGTCCGCTGCGGGAAACCCAATGGATATCCGCCGCGCCCATGCTCCGCGCCACGGCGCCGGCCGTTCCGGAGGTACCGCCGGTACCCAGGATCAGCACCTTTTTCCCCGTCATGTCAATGCCGATACGGCGGATCAGCGCCGCCATCCCGTCAAAGTCCGTGTTCTCGCCATATAGTCTGCCGTCCCGGTTCACAATGGTATTCACCGCGCCGATGGCGCGTGCCCGTTGGGAGATTTCGTCCAAAAAGGGCATCACCACCTGTTTATAGGGGATCGTCACATTGATACCGGCAAACTGGCGGCGGCGAAGAAAGGGTTCCACCTCCTCCAGCTCCAGCTCCCACAGCCGGTAGTCGTAATCCGCCAGCGCTCTATGGATCTGGGGCGAATAGCTGTGGCCCAGCTTTCGTCCGATCAGTCCGCATATCATGTCTGCGCCTCCTTTGCCAGATAGTCGGTGCCGTAACGCTGGGCCAGCAAATCGCACACCGCCAGCGCCGTGACGCTGTCCAGCACCGGGCATATCCGGCGGATAATAGCCGGGTCATGCCGGCCGCGGATGGCCAGCTCCGCATTCTCTCCCCGCAGAAAGTCCACCGTCTGCTGCGTCCGTGCAATGGAGGGCGTCGGCTTCACCATACACTGAAACACCACCGGCATGCCGTTGGTGATGCCGCCGTTGACGCCGCCATTATGGTTGGTATCCGTCACCACCCGCTCTCCCTCCATGCGGAGGGGATCGTTAAATGCAGAGCCATACGCTCCCGCAGCGGAAAATCCGCTGCCAAACTCGATGCCTTTGATCCCGCCGATGGAAAATACCGCGTGGCTGATCATACTCTCCACGCTGTCAAACCATGGCTCGCCCACACCGGCGCTCAGGCCGCAGACTGCCGTTTGTGTAATGCCGCCCACGCTGTCGCCCTGCTCCTTAGCGCGCAGGATCTCCTGTCTCATTTTCTCCCCCGCCCCACTGTCCAACACGGGAAACTCCGCATTTTGCAGCGCGGCAATATCCTGTGCCGTGTCGTCAAAGGGCCTGTCCCATGCCGCGCCGCAGCGCAGGATATGGGTGCCGACGGTGATGCCTGCCGCCGCAAGTGCCGGCAGCAGCACGCCTCCCGCCGCCACCAACGCCGCGCTCACGCGGCCGGAAAAGTGTCCGCCGCCCCGCCAATCCTCACAGCCGTGATACTTGCAATAGGCCGCGTAGTCGGCATGGGAGGGCCGGGCCAGCCCATAGGTATAGTCGCTGCTGCGGGTATTCTCATTTGGAATCACAATGGCCAGCGGCGTTCCCGTGGTCCGTCCCTGAAATACGCCGCTGAGAATCTGATAGTGGTCCGGTTCCCGCCGGGCTGTGTCCATGGCGGTGGCAGGGCGGCGGCGGGCCAGCTGGCGGCGGATAAAGCGCTCATCCACCGTCAGTCCCGGCGCAAGGCCGTCCAGCACTGCGCCAACGGCGGCTCCATGGCTTTCCCCAAACAGCGTCAGCATCACTGACTGGCCAAATGTATTTTTCATAGCAGTACCCCTTCCATGCAGTGCAGAATTTCCTCCGGCGTCATGGTTTCAAACCGAAATGTCCCGGCTTCCTCCACCCGCACCACGGTAACGCCGCCGGACTGGCTTTTCTTGTCGTGGCGGAGCCATGGCAACAGCGTCTCCGGCGCAGCTTTCACCTCTTTGGAAAGCCCGCACCGCTCCAGCAGCCGCGCCAGCCGGGGCCGCAGTGCCGGCGCGCACATGGGCAGCATTCCCAGCGCCACACACTCGCCGTGAAGCAAGGCGCCGCCATAGCTGCTTTCGATGGCATGGCCCACCGTGTGGCCAAAATTCAGCACCCGCCGCAGTCCCTTTTCCTGAGGATCTTCCTCCACGATCTTCTTTTTGATGGCCAGTGATCGGGCGATGATCTCCGGCAGCGCCGCCGTCAGATCGCCGCAGCGCTCCAGAAATGACAGCAGCGCCGCGTCACAGGTCATGGCCATTTTCACACTCTCGGCCAGTCCTGCGCTGATCTGCCGCTGCGGCAGCGTCGTCAGTACATCCGGATCGATCAGCACCGCCTCCGGCTGGTGAAACGCGCCCACAACATTTTTTACCCCGTCCATATCGATGGCGGTCTTGCCGCCGATGGAGGAATCCACCTGTGAGAGCAGCGTGGTGGGCACATTGTAAAAGGCGATGCCCCGCATGTAGGTGGCGGCGGCAAAGCCCGCCAGATCCCCTACCATGCCGCCGCCCACAGCCACCACGCAGTCGCCCCGGCCCATGTCCGTTTCCAGCATGGCCCGCAGCAGCTGCTGATAGCCCGCAAAGCTTTTGCTCTTCTCCCCAGCCGGCAGCGTTACCACCTGCGCCCGCTTGCAGGCGTCTGCCACTGCAGCGGCATAGGCGGTGGGCACACCGTCATCCGTCACCACCAGCACGCGCCGGTCCAGCTTCAGGCAGGCCCCCGCCCGGTGCAATCCGCCCTGTTCGATATGGATGTTATATGGCTTATCTTTCAGTAAAACCGGAATAACCATGTGCCGACTCCTTTATCACACATTGTTGGCATAGTAGGACCCCACCAGCCGCAGCTTGGCGCAGGTAGCCGACAGCTCCTGCATCATCTCCCGGCCATTGGTGGTATTGATGCTGCCCTCTGCCTCCACATAGAAGAAATATTGCCAGGAGAGATCCTTCATAGGCCGGCTGCGCAGGGTGCGCATGTTGTAGCCGTGGGCGCCAATGATATTCAGCGTCTGTGCCAGCGAGCCAGCATCGTTCTGCACGGTGAACACCAGCACAAAGTTCTCATCCGCTCTCTTGCGGGCGCCGTCCGGTCGGTTCTGTGCGCGGGACAGGGCCGCAAAGCGGGTGGTATTATTTTTGGCCGTGTTGATGTCCCGATCCAGCACCTGCAAGCCAAAGATAGCCGCCGCCGCTTCCGAGGCGATCGCGCCCAGAGACGGGTCATTGGCCTGACGCACATGGCGGGCTGCCAGCGCCGTGTTGGAGCAGGATTCCGTGTCCAGACCGCGGCAGCGGATATAGTCGTCGCACTGGTGCAGGGCCTGCGGATGGCTGAGCACTGTTTTGATCGTGGCCGCCGTGGCGCTTTCCACACCCAGCAGGCTGTGCGATACATCCATATCCATCACCTGATTGATGAACAGCTCGCCGGAGAACAGCAGATCCATCACCGTCCCCACCTCACCGGCATAGCTGTTTTCCAGCGGCAGCACCACGCTGTCCATCTCGCCGTTTTCCACGGCGCGGTAGGCCGCCGTAAAATCCGGATAGGAGATCAGCTTGGCATCCGGGAACATGCGTCGGGCGGCAATATAGGCATAGGCCCCCTCAGCGCCGCAATAGGCCACCTGCATGCCCTCCATCAGGCGGCCCTGATAGGCGCAGGAAAGGTCAATCACGCTGCGCATAAACTGCACATAGTAAGAGCACACCGTCTCATCGGCAATATAGCTGCGGTTGCGGTCAATCAGCTCCCGTTCCCGCTCGCTATCCCTTATGGACAGTCCCCTCTCCTTTTTAAAGGCGGCCACCTGTGCGCTCAGCTCCATCCGCTGCTGAAACAAAGCGGCCATCTCCCTGTCAATATCGTTGATCTTCGCTCTGATCTGATCCAGTTCACGCATTGTCTTAAACCTTTCCCTCTATAAAAAATCGGCCCTCCCCTCAGGGAAAGGCCGTTTGAAACACCCTATCGCGCATTGCGCGCCGCATCAAACACAGGCTCCCCGAGGTATTGCTCCGCGGTAATAAAAAAAGGCGCAAAAAAAGTGCAGTGCGCAAAAAGACGCACTGCACAGAAAGTCCGCGGAAGCGGTGGAGGAAGGCTGATGGGCGCACTGAACCACGGGCGCATGTGCGCAAGCCGTGCAGCGAACCAGCATTGAAGCCACCTCCTCATTTGAGTAAACTCATTCTATGTTATTTTTTGCCATTCGTCAAGAGTCAACCGCTATTTCTTGCAAATTCACAAATCCGGCGCTTTTTCCCTTTGCCTCTTGCAGCATCACGCCTACCCCCCCGGCAGCACCCGCAAGGCGTGCGCCGTCATCACTTTTATTCATGCCGCTGCTCATCCAGCGCTTCAAGCTCCCGCTTGCCAAGACGCATGCCGCGCCACCGGGCCGGGAGCGCGTGGGTCACCAGCGGGAAAGTATTCTCTGTGTCGGCAGTGCGCTGGATATTATAGGTTCCATACATGTTGATCAACTCCCCCACATTCTCCGGCGGAGAGGAAAAGGCATGCACATCCGGTGTTGCATCATGGGAAAACGGTTTCTTCGTCATAAAAATCACCTCTGCCCTCAGTATGGGCAGAGGCGGTGCAGCTTATGTCTGGTTAATTTTTATAAATCTCCGCTTCGAAATCCCGGACTCTCTCATCCCGGCGCACATCCTGCACATAGACCACATTGGTCTCCTCAAAGGCCAGGCGCATGGCAAAATCCTTGGCCTCATAAATATCGTTCGTCTGGAAAAAATCCCGGAACTCCTCTTCATTGACGCGGCGCCACATGACATGGAAGCGATACGGATCCATAGGCGACCTCCTTATTAAATGTGGTGTATTTTTTATTGTATCGCGCCATACAAAAAAATGCAACGGTAGCTTTCGCTAAAATTCACGGGAATATTTCTACATCTTTCTCCCCTGTGATTTTGGTAAAACCGCTTTCTTCCCGCCCCCATATGGGGTATAATATCCTTCATATTGTAATAATGGGGGAGTATGGGGATGAAACTGGGTTTCGACAATGAAAAATATCTGGCATTGCAGGCAGAGCATATCCGTCAGCGCCGCGCACAGTTCGGCGGCAAGCTGTATCTGGAGTTTGGCGGCAAGCTGTTTGACGATCACCACGCCAGCCGTGTGCTGCCGGGCTTTCAGCCGGACAGCAAGATCCGTATGCTTGGCACCATGAAGGACGAGGTAGAAATCGTGGTGGCCATCAGCGCCGGGGACATTGAAAAAAGCAAAATGCGCGGCGATCTGGGTATCTCCTATGACGAGGACGTGCTGCGGCTGATCGATGTGTTTCGCTCGCTGGGCTTCTATGTAGGCAGCGTTGTCATCACCCAATATGCCGGGCAGCCCAACGCCGAGGCTTTTATCAAGCGTCTGGCCGCGCTGGGCATCAAAAGCTATAAGCATTATCCCATTGCCGGCTATCCTTCCGATGTGGCCCATGTGGTGTCCGACAGTGGTCTGGGCCGCAACGAGTACATAGAAACCAGCCGCAGCGTGGTGGTGGTCACCGCGCCCGGCCCCGGCAGCGGCAAAATGGCCACCTGCCTGAGCCAGCTGTACCACGAGCATAAGCGGGGCATTCAGGCGGGTTACGCCAAATATGAGACCTTCCCCATCTGGAATCTGCCGCTGAAGCACCCGGTCAATCTGGCCTACGAGGCCGCCACGGCTGACCTGAATGATGTGAACATGATCGACCCCTTCCATTTAGAGGCTTATGGCAAGACCACCGTCAACTACAACCGCGATGTAGAGGTGTTCCCTGTCCTCAACACCATGTTCCAGAAGATTCAGGGCGTGTCGCCCTACAAATCCCCTACGGATATGGGCGTAAACATGGCCGGCTTCGCCATTGTGGACGATGCCGTTTGCCAAACCGCCAGCCGCCACGAGATCGTGCGGCGCTACTATACCGCCGCCTGCAACGTTGTGCGCGGCAAATGTGACGAGACCGTGGTGCGCAAGCTGGAGCTGCTGATGCAGCAGGCAGGCGTCTCTCCCGAGCAGTGCCCCTCCGTGGTGGCCAGTCTGAAAAAGGCCGAAGAGTCCGGCACCGTGGCAGGCGCCATGACGCTGCCCAACGGCGCCGTGGTCACCGGGAAAACCTCCTCTCTGCTGGGGGCCTCGGCCGCGCTGCTGCTCAACGCCCTCAAGCATCTGGCCGGCATCGATCACAGGCTGGAGCTGATCCCTGCCTCCGTCATCGAGCCGATCAGCAAGATGAAGCTGGAGTATCTGGGGCATCGCAACCCCCGCCTTCACTCCGACGAGGTGCTGCTGGCTCTGGCCATCTCCGGCCTGACCAACCCGCTGGCCGCCATGGTGCAGACGCAGCTGAAGCATCTGAACGGCTGCGATGCCCACTTCTCCGTCATCATCTCCGAAGAAGATGTGAATCTCTATAAGCGGCTGGGCATCAACGTTAGCTGTGAACCGAAATATGAGATCAAGCGTCTCTATCACAAATAAGCGGTTATTTTGCATATGCTAAAAAGAGCGGCCTTGTGGCCGCTCTTTTTATGTACCCCTGTACTTTCTCCGGGTGGCCAGGCCGCCCCGGATGTGCCGCTGTGCCTTGTTTTCCTCCAGCAGCGCCTTCACCTGAATCCACAGCGCCCGGTTGTACAGCGGCAGTCTTTCGCTGATATCCTTATGGACGGTAGACTTGCTGATGCCGAATTTCTTTGCGGCGGCGCGCACTGTCGTTCTGTTTTCTATCAGGTAAAGGGCCAGCTCTTCGGCTCGCTGTTCCAGATTTTCTCGAATAGAGCACCACTCCCATGCCGTTACTGTCCGATGTATATGACGCCGCGGTACGGAATATGCCGCCCTTCTATCCTCATGAGAAAAGGAGCGCCGCTCCGGCCTGTTGCCGGAGCGGCGCTCCTACATTCTGATATGGTTTTCACATCCGCTCTTCCGGCATTTTCATGCCCCTTCTGCGGCGGTGGTCAATCGCGCTGCGCTTCTTCTCCTGCGCCCTTTGACACATGCCGCCCGGTCTCCTTTTTCTCTCGGGCCGGTTTCTTCACCTTTTCCTTGTTGAACATACAAAACGCCGTCATAATCAGTATGCGGATGTCCAGCGCCGGCGTCCAGTTTTCGATGTAATACAGGTCATACTCGATCCGTTTTCCAATGGATGTATCACCCCGCAGGCCATTCACCTGCGCCCAGCCGGTGATACCCGGGCGTACCTGATGCTTGACCATGTAGCGGGGGATTTTTTCTTTGAACTGCTCTACAAAAAAGGGCAGCTCGGGCCGTGGGCCGACCAGGCTCATATCGCCCTTGAGCACATTGAAAAACTGAGGCAGCTCATCAATGGAGCACTTGCGGATCAGGGAGCCGAACCACGTTTTGCGGTCATCCTCATTTTTGCTCCAGCCCGTATTTTCGCGGTTGTTCACCTTCATAGAGCGAAACTTGTACATGTAGAAATTCTTTTTATCCTTTCCCACCCGCTCCTGCTTGAAAATAATCGGGCCGGGAGAGGAAAGCCACACCCCCGCGGCAGCCAGAAGCATCAGCGGCGATGTCAGCACGATCAGGAACAGCGAGGCGAGGATATCCGCGCCGCGCTTGATAAAAGCGTTGCCCAGATTGTCCAGCGGAATCCGCCGCAGATTGATCAGCGGCAGGCCGTTTACGCTGTCCACCTGTGGATTGGACGGCATGTACTGGGCATAAAAGGGCACCACAGACAGCTTGGTGCCGTCCTTTTCGCAGGCATGGATCACCCGGGGCATCCACTCCATCTCCTCGGCCGACAGCGCCACGACCACTTCGTCAGGCCGGGTACGGCTCAAAATCTCTTCCAGCGCTTCATACCCGCCGCAATAGGGGATGGCACGTCCATCCTTCCGCTGCGCCACATAACCCACTGCCTCAAAGCCCAGTCTCCGGTCAGAAAGCACCCGCTTATAATAGGATTCCGCACCGTCGCCGTGGCCCACCAGCAGCACCCGCTTCATGTTGTAGCCCATCGCCCGGCAGCTTCGCAGCAGCATGCGCATCGCCGCCCGCTTTGTCAGCAGCAGCGCCGTTGCGATCAGGTAGAAGATAACCACCGTCCAGCGTGAGGTCTCTCCCAGCCGCAGCACAAACATCATGGACATCATAATCAGTGCCACCAGCAGCTCCAGCATAGCGGTGCGCCCGGCCTCAACGTGAAAGCGCACCGTGCGGAATGAGGCATACAGTCCTGCCACGGCAAAGGCAACCAGCGTCAGCGCAGCCGCCGCCGCGCCCAGCCACAGATAGTATTCCAATGAAAGGTTCTTCTGGCCGTGGAACAGGCCAAATCGCAGCCAGTAGGCCCCCAGCATGGCGAGAAAGACCAGCACACCGTCAGATACCACATTCAGATGGTTTAAAAGTCGTTGATTTTCCCGTATCATCTCATATATCCCCCGTCCATCACGGACAGATATTGTTCCATTACCTGCGGCAGTACTGCATCCAGCGCATAAGGCCGCATTTTCTCTTTTCCGGCAGTGCCCATGCGCTGCCGCAGCTCCGCCGAGGCCGTCAGCGGCTCCACCGCCGCAGCAAACGCCGCTGCATCGTCATAAGGGAAAAGCGCCCCATTCTCTCCCGCGCTAACCAGATCGGTATGGCCCTTTACCGCGGTGACCACCGCCGGAAGCCCTGCCGCCATTGCCTCCATCACGTTAAACGGCAATCCCTCAGAGCGGCTGGCAGACACCGCAATGTCCGCCGCCGCCAGCCATTGCGGAATATCGTTCACAAACTCCGGGAATATCACCCGCTCCGCTGTGCCAAGTGCGTCGGCCATGGCGCGGCATTGTCCCAGCAGCGCCCCTGTGCCCGGCAGGATCAGCTTCACCTGCCGCGGCAGCAGCGGCATCGCGCGCAGCAGCATGGCCTGATTTTTCCGTCCGGAAAACTCCGCCGGATAGATCAGCGCCACATCCTCCTGCGCCAAGCCCAGCTTTTCCCGCATGGCCTGCCGCGTTCCCGCCGGCGTCTGAAGCTTGTCCAGCGCCACGCCCATGCCGGGGATCTGCGCTACCTGTCCGGCCACCCGATGGGATAGCGCCCACAGTGTATCCCACGCATTCATGGTCAGCAGCAGATCGGTCTGCGGCGCGGTAAGCCGCTCCGCCTGTGTCAGAATCATCTTTTTGGCAGCGGCAGTCTGCTCGTCAAAAAGATACCCATGGGCCACATTGATGATTTTGGGCCGTCTCTTCATTCCCTTGGCAGCCAGGCGGGTAAAAAATGCCGCCAGTGACGTGTGGGTAATGACCAGATCATATCGCGCCAGCATCCTGCGCAGCTGTGCCGCCGCCTGAAAATTCTCCGGGGCGGTCATTTTTTTTGCCAGCGGCAGTTCAATGAGCGCATCGGCGCCTGGGATTTGCCGCAGCTCACCCCCGCAGGCAGCCTCTACCCGCCAGCCCAGCTCCTGAAAGCGCTGCAAATAGGGCAAATGGAAGCTGGCAATGTGGGAAAAGGTGGACGCCGTATACAGTACCGTAGGCATTTCCGCCCCCCCTTCCGTTATTCCTGAGTGCCGCCCGCCAGATACGCCGTAACGCTCTCCGGCAGGGTAATGGTACCCAGATTCTCCCGGTTCCACTGATCCAGTCGTTCTTTCAGCGCCAGAACCCCCTGCCGGAACGTATCGCTTCCATCGTCATAGTCCATTGCGGTCTGGAAGCTCACGGCCCATGTGTCCGGATTGGAGGGCGTATAGTCCACATATTTTTCCAGCATGGCAAAGCCCTTGTTCACGTTGCCCAGCTTGAAGTAAGCCTCCGCCAGATATTGGGGCACCGAATTGGAGCGCAGCGCCTCCAGATCGGCCATATATTTTTCCATGCGGGCGGTCATCTCCTCTGTCCGCTCTGCATTGTCGGCCGCGCTGTACACATAGCTCAGCTCATAATCCGCCCATTCATAGGGGTCCAGATCCGCCGCCTGTGCCAGCTTGTCATAGGTACGCTGCTGCGCCAGCCCCTGCGCTATCAGATTCATACTCAGCAGCACGGTAAAGGCCAGAATGGCAATGCCCTCGCCCCGCACCATCCATTTGCGGCATTTCTCGCCGCCCAACGGCAGGGGCGTCAGGCCGCCGCAGGTCAGGTTGATAACCGCAAAGGCGCCGTAGCCGAAGCACAAAAAGTAGCCGTTGGAAAAATCCACCTCCACTGCGGCGTGGATCATCATAAACGCCAGCAGCGCGCCCAACGCCGCCGCCATGGGCTGCGGCTCTTCCTTGCCCTTGCGCCACAGCCGCACCACAGCCGCAATATTGGCCGCCAGCAGCCCCAGCCACAGGGCAAGTCCGATCACACCGGTCTCCAGCAGGGACTGCACATAGTGGTTGTGCACCTGCTTTGCCTGATAGTGATAACTCTGCACGCTGTACAGGCCGTTTTCAAATGCGCCCATGCCCACTCCCACAATGGGACTGCGGCGATACAGCTTCAGTCCATCGGCACAGTATACCAGCCGCTGGATCACATTCCCCTCGGTACGCAGGTTCTGGATCCGTCCGGCAATCGCCTCCGGCAGCAGCCGGTAGTTCAGCTTCAAAGCGCCCTCTTCGGCGCCGGAATAGCGAACGGCGGTAATGTGTACATCCGCCTCACAGCGGATGATAAAGCTCACCGCCTGCGTCCCCTCGGGGGCGATAAAGGCTGCTCCGTCCGCCGCGCCGGTATAGGCGGTCTGCTTGGTGTTCATCACGGCATCTTCACGGGTCTGTGTCTGCACCGTAACCTCCACCGGCCCATCCGCCTCCACATGCAGCGTATAGGAGCCCTCGCCCAGATAGGCGCCGCGTGTAATGCCCTGGCCCGCTTTCATGCTGATAGGGCCGGTCCAGCTCACAGCAACGGCGAGCAGCGCTATCAGCAGTGCCAGCACACCCAGCAGCCCCAGATTCACTTTTTTCATATGCCGTGCCATTATTTCCGCCAGCGGCCGGCCTGCATACAGATCCAGCGCGCACAGTGCGCCGGCGCATACGATCAGCGCCAGCAGCGGTATAACCGTCCCCTTGGCGCTATCTGCCGATGCGTTGCCCACACCGTAGGCTGTCAGCGCAGCCAGCGAGGCCGCCAGCGTCAGCACCAGCGTCTCGACCATCAGCACAAAGGACACCGCTCTCTGGCTGCCCCGTTCCATCAGTAAAAACAGCAAAAACGCCACCGCGATGGCGGCAATGGCGCCGCGGCTCATCGCCAGCAGAAACGCAGTGCAGCTAAACAGCAGGCACACCAGATGCAAGCACCGCTCTTTCCGCTTTGACGCGCTGGCCGCCAGACCGAGGGACAGTAAAATGCCCACACCGGCGCAGCCGCCAAAAATATTGGGGTTTTCGAAAATCGTCCGCAGCCGCTGCTCCTGCCATGCGTCAAACCCGCCGAAGGGAACGCCCAACCCATTGATGAGGGCATACAGTCCCCCATAGAATATCCGGGTAGACACCATGTCAATGCTGAAAAAAGCGGCCAGCGCAGAGGAAACCTCCAGCACCGTGGCAGCGCAGCGGCCTGTAGCCCCTTCCCGCTCCGGTTCACACACCGTCAGCAGCAGTGCCATACACGCCGCGCCTATCACCTTCAGAAATTCATACAGGGCAAACTTGCCCGATGGCGCATAAAGGGTGGAGACCCCATCCATACACACATACAGTGCCAGCATCAGCGCCGGCCAGGTCATGCGTCCGCCCAGCTTTCCGCTGTACAGCGCCACGGCGATCAAAGCCGCCGCCATCAGCAGCAGCGTCACCACCTTGTTCTGTCCGTGCAGCATCATACACGTCACCACGAAATAGAGAAGCCCCATCACCGGCACCAGCCACGGGTATTTCAGCTCCTGCCGCAGTCTTACCGCGCCCGGTTCTCTGCGGCCTGTTTTCTTTGCCATTTTGTGTTCTCCTTCCCGGTTCTGCTCGCGCCGAAACCGTCTTACTCAACCTCCGTATCGGGCATCTGCACGGCCGTGCCGCCATCCAGTCCGAAATCCGCCGCTGCCGATGCGGTATCCCGCTTCAGCATGGTTTCCATTACCCGGATGTCGCTGTCAATATCCATGGCAGCATCCCGGTACAGCTCATCCAGCTGGTGTTCAAACCCGGCAATGATGTTGTCCATGGTCTGCTCGATCCGTGCCTTGGCCTGCCCCAGATGCTCACCGCTGACGCCCGCCTCCTCAAAGTCGGCATAGCTGTCCAGCAGCTTCTGAGTCGTCGGAAGGTAGTAATTCAGAAAAGTGCTTGCCTTGTTCTTTTTCTTCGGTTCTTCCTGGATCACCTTGAATATCTGCCCGGTAATGCTCTCCAGCCGCACGATTTTTGCACTGAGCACCGGGTCGTCAATACGGTCATTGGCGCGGCGGATGGCCTGCAGCATTCCCTCATAGCCCTCCGCCTGCGGCTGTACGGCGCTCTCCGCCGCCTGCTGCTGCGCAGCTGCCGCCTGTCCCCGCCGGGCAGCGAAAAACTCGTTCGCCGCCGCCTGTGTGCGAAACAGCACGTCGTTGCCCCGGTCCAGATAGGCCTCCGGCCCCCACATGCCCTTCTCCACCATGGCCTCCAGATCCCGCTCGGCCTTACTTTCTCCTACGTCGGCGGCCTTCATAAGATGGGCCAGCGGGATAGCGTCCCGCGTTCCGGCGCAGGCCAGATACTTGGCATAGCGTCGTCTCCTGCGGTTCATGATACCGCCGCCGGCCAGCAGCGCAATGCCGCCTGCCAGCAGACCTGTGGGATAGAACAGCTGCCGCAGGAAGTACCACCACTGGTCGTACTCAATGGCGAAGCCCAGATCATTCAATATCACATTCACCAGCGCCGCGCCGCCCAGCACCGCCAGCACGGTGCCGATGATCTTCATTGCCTTGGCGCCGCGGACGGAGGGACGCGGCGTCTGGGTGACCATTCTGACGGCGCTGGCCTTCTGGTTTTGCCGGTGCGTCTGTTCAGCGGTCTGCTGCTCATGGGTCTTGGTGCGGATGTGCGCCCTGGCGTCCGATGCCGCTTTTTTCAGCTTCTGCGGATTGTCGGTAAGCTTATTGATCAGCAGGAACAGTCCCACCGGCCATGCCACCAGAAACATCACGCCGATCAGCAGCCACGCGCCCAGATCATTGTCCTTTGACTGCGGGCCGTTTTTTCCGCCGCTGCCTGTTGTATGCTCCGGCCGGAAGTCGCCGTTATCGTCATACTGATAGGCCATTATTTTTCCTCCTTATGCCGCAGCTTCCGCTTATTTCCCTTCTCATCTACAATCCATGTGTTCTCCAGATGGCTGCGCAGACTGGCCAGAACGGCCTCCTTATATTCCAGCCGCAGCGCTTCCCGCTCGGCCTCCTCTTCCACGCTCAATCCATCGGCCTTCGCCTTGCGGGCCAGCTCATTGATCCGATCAATCCGTTCCTGCTTCATAGTGATAGTCCCCCAAATTCTGTGTATGGTACAGCCGGGCGTAGGCCCCTTGCTGTGCCAAAAGTGTTTCATGGTCGCCCTGCTCGGTGATACAGCCGTCCTGCACCACCAGAATACGGTCGGCATTGCGGATGGTGCTCAGCCGATGGGCAATGATCAGCGTGGTTCGTCCCGCTGCCAGTTGGTCAAAGGCGTGCTGGATCCTGGCCTCTGTTACGCTGTCCAGCGCCGAGGTAGCCTCATCCAGAATCAGGATGGGCGGATCCTTCAAAAAGACACGGGCGATAGCCACGCGCTGCTTCTGTCCGCCGGACAGAAGCGTGCCCCGCTCGCCCACATAGGTGTCAAAGCCTGCGGGCATGGCCATGATATCGTCATAGATCTCGGCACGGCGGGCGGCGGCCTCCACCTCCTCATCGCTGGCGCCGGGACGGCCGTAACGGATATTCTCCCGCACGGTATCGGCAAACAGGAAAACATCCTGCTGCACCACGCCGATGGCCCGGCGCAGATCGTCCAGCCGGATCCGCCGCACATCCACCCCGTCAATGTCGATCTCGCCCTCCGTCACATCGTAAAACCGGGGAATCAGCTGGCAGAGGGTGGACTTACCGCCGCCGGACGGGCCTACCACGGCCACCGTCTCCCCAACGCGGACATGGAGCGTCACATGGTGCAAAATCTCCTCTGCCCCATCATAGGTAAAGCTGACGTCCTTCACGTCCACCTCACCCTTCACCCGCTCCATGGTCACGGCATCCGGCGCATCGGCAACCGTCGGCTCGGTGCTCATCAGTTCGATAAAGCGGTGCAGCCCCGCAAAGCCGTTGGAAAAAAGCTCGGCAAAGTTGGTCAGCTTTCGCACTGGCGTGATGAAGGTGGTGATATACAGGCTGAAGGTGATCAGGTCAACGTAATCCATCCGTCCGCCCATGATCAGCCAGCCGCCGCCGGCAATCACCGCCGCATTCAGCAGCGTGACAAACAACTCCATGGTGGCATTGAACCGCCCCATTTCCTTGTGAAACCCGCGCTTGGCCGTTTTAAAGGTCTCATTTGCGCAGTCAAACCGCTGCTGCTGGATGGTCTCGTTGCCAAAGGCCTTTACGGTACGGATGCCGCTGAGCCCCGACTCGATCTCCGCGTTGATGGTGCCGGTTTTCTGCTTGGCGGCCACCGAAGCGCGGCTCATTCCGCCGCGCAGCAGCATCAGCACCACCAGAAAGATCGGTATGATGACCATCACGATCAGCGCCATACGCCACTCCAGCGTAAACATAACCGCCAGCGCGCCCACAATGGTGATCAGCGAGATGGTCAGATCCTCCGGCCCGTGGTGCGCCAGCTCCGTCAGCTCGAATAGATCGGTGGTCAGGCGGCTCATCAGCTGGCCTGTGCGGTTGTGGTCATAGAAATCAAACCCCAGCATCTGCATATGATGGAAGAGATCCCTCCGGATATCCGCCTCCACCCGGATGCCGAAGGTATGTCCCCAATAGGTCACAATATAGTACAGTCCCGCCCGCAGCACAAAGGCCAGCGCTACAATGGCCATAGCGGTAAAAAACACCCGATAGTTCTTATCCGGCAGCCACTGATACAGCGCCGCCCGGGACACCAGCGGAAACGCCAGATCGATCGCGGCAATCAGAATGGCGCAGCTCATATCCAGTGTAAAAAGCTTCCAGTGTGGTTTGAAATAGCTGACAAAAATCCGCAGAGGACTGCGGGTTCGATATTCCTGTACAGTCATGTATCCGTTCCCTTTCTGCTGACAATAATCCAGTGTCGATTATACCATACATTCCAGGGCTTGACAAGGCGGTATGAGAAAAGCAGCGGCATTGCCGCTGCTTTTCCAGATAGAGCCTGTCGTTTAGTTATTCACGCGCACACGGATCTCCACCGTGCCGCTTCCCACCTTGGCGGTAACAATGGTCTCGCCCTTGCTGACGCCCTCCACATTGCCGCTGTTGGACACGGTGGCAATGCTGCTGTTCTGCGTGCTCCAGGTGACGGTGCCGCTGACGCCCTCCAGTGTCAGCTCGCAGGCCTCGCCCTTACGCAGCGTCAGGTCAAAGCGGCCATTTTCGTCCTTATCAAGCGTGGTGCCGTAAATGGTAGAGATCTTCACATCCTTCAGCGTGGTACCGCCGGTGGTTCCCCCTCCATTCGTGCCGGTGTTGCCGCCGGTAGTCGTGCCTCCGGTGGTGTTGCCGCCGGTATTACCGGTATTCCCGGTATTGCCGGTATTGCCGGTGTTCCCGGTATTGCCGGTGTTCCCGGTATTACCAGTGTTGCCGGTCGTTCCGGTGTTGCCGCCGGTGGTCGTATTGCCGCCGGTATTGGCATCAGCATTGGCCTTCACGGTTACGGCGCAGGCCACACTCTCCTCGCCGCATGTCACAGTCACCACGGCGCTGCCCTCGGCAACCGCCGTCACAGTGCCGTCATCGGACACCTTCAAAATCTCGGCATCGCTGGTGATCCACTGGTATCCATCGCCGCTGCCGCCGGTGGCGGTCAGCTTGGCCGTCTCCTCCGGCGCCAGCATCAGCGTCAGGTGATCCAGCGCCAACTCCGTGGCCGCAGGCTCATTGTCCGTGTTGTCATCCGGTGTGCCCGTCGGATCCTGCTGAACGGTACCGGGGTTGGCGTCCGGCTCTTTTCCGCCGCCAAACCAGCCCTTCACCGTATCCCCGGCAAAGGTCCACACCAGAATGGCCGCCAGCAGCACCAGAATCAGCACCAGCACAGGGCCCAGCACACTGGGTGTTTTTTTCTTTTTCTCAATCTGGCGGTGCCCCCGCTTTTTCACCTTGCCGTTATAGTATTCTTCATCTTCTGCACAGAAAGGGCAGCTTTTATAGCTATCGGAGAACATTTCCCCGCACTTTTTACACTTGATCAAACTCATATAATTACTCCCTCCGAGGACATGCTTTTGGGCATACTCTTAATAATACCGTCCTATAATACCCTAAAAACAGCTGCCGCGTCAACTGAAATTGTTGGAAATTCATCGTTTTTTTACATCTTTTCTTGCTTTTCCCTGATTGGCTTCCTATAATAAAAGGGAACAATATACGGGAGGCATCCTTTTATGAATACCATTATGATCGGCATTGCCAGCGGCACCGGCAGCGGTAAAACCACTCTGACCGAACACCTGTCCCAGCGCTTTGGCAGCGATATCAGCGTGGTACACCACGATAATTACTACAAGCGGCAAAACCGGCCCTTTGCCGAACGATGCCTTCAGAATTATGACCATCCGGACGCCTTTGATACCGACCTGATGATCGCAGATCTGAAGGCGCTGAAGCAGGGTAAGACCATCCACTGTCCGGTGTATGACTACGCCATCCACAACCGTACCGACAAAACCATGACAATCGCCCCCACCAAGGTGGTGATCGTAGAGGGCATTCTCATCTTTCAGAGCAAGGCGCTGCGGGACCTGCTGGATATCAAAATCTTCGTGGAAACCGATGCTGATGTGCGGATTCTGCGCCGCGCCCTGCGGGACGTGGAGGAACGGGGCCGCTCGCTGGAATCGGTGGTAACCCAGTATTTGACCACGGTCAAGCCCATGCATGAACAGTTTGTGGAGCCCACGCGCAAATATGCCGACATCATTGTGCTGGAGGGCGGCCATAATCTGGTGGCGCTGGATATGATCATGCAGCGCATTGCCAACCACATTGCGGAGAACTGATTGCTATGCTGTTACCGATTCTTGGCGTTATTTCCCTGCTGGGCGCAGCCTATTTTCTCATGCCGCTGAGCATTGGCGTATGCCATATCGGCATGTTCTGGCCGGCGGCGCTGCTGCTGCTGGCAGCGGCCCGGTGCTTTTTCCCCGGTCTCTTCCGCCGCCTTCCCCGGTTCCCGAAAGCCCTGCTTGCCGCCGGCGTCAGCCTTGTGCTGGCTGTGGCCCTGTCGGTCTTTGCCGTCATGGGTCTTGCTGCCGCAAACCGTCCCTCCGGTGATGAAGCGCCGGGCACGGTGGTTCTGCTGGGCTGTCAGGTCTATCACGGCCGCCCCAGCATGATGCTGCAAGGCCGTATTCAGGCTGCTTACGATTACCTGACCACTCATCCCCATGCGGTATGCGTGACCACCGGCGGGCTGGACAGCCGCGATGAGCCTTATACCGAGGGTGGCTGCGCCCGGCGCGAGCTGATTGCCATGGGCATTGCGCCGGAGCGGGTTTATGCCGAGGAAGAATCCTTCGATACCCGCGAGAATCTGCTGTTTGCCGCTGCGATCATCCGCGAGAACGGACTGGACACCCATGTGGTCATCGCCAGCGATAACTTCCATCAATACCGTGGGCAGCTGTTTGCTCGGCAGGCGGGGCTGACGCCGCAATCTGCCGGTTGCTTCAGCCCCTGGTTTCTGGGGGCCGGCTACGCCTGCCGCGAAGTTGTAGGAATTCTGGCCGTCTGGGCGGGAATCCGTTAAGTAAACAACCATTTAAAAAGAAAATCCGTGCTGATCTGGCACGGATTTTCTTTTTTTACGGGGTATTACGCTCGGCAGGGGGCGATGCTCACACCGCCCCGCCAAAAGCGCGAAAGCTTCGACATTACAGCTGCTCCAGCACCACCGGTTCACCCACCTGCAGCGCATAGTAATAGACCCGGGCGCTGTCCTCAATGTACTGGGCGCGGGTGCGGGCCTCGTTGAGATCCTTTCCCACTGCCAGAACGCCGTGGTTGTTCAGCAGGCAGCCGCCCCGGCCATCCTGCAGGCAGGGCACCGCGTTCTCGCCTACAGCGAAGGTGCCGGGGGTGGCATAGGCGGCGCACGCCACATCACCGCCCAGAAAAATCCGTGTTTCGATCAGCACAGAGGGAATGGGCTTATGTACCACGGCAAAGGCGGTAGCATAGGGGGAATGGGTGTGGAAGATGGCCTTATGCGCCGGAAAGGCCCGGTAGATGGCGGCGTGCATCCGCCATTCGCTGGAGGGCAGCAATTCCCCTTCCACAACCGTGCCATCCAGATCACACCGGACAATGTCGATCGGACGCATCACCGTATAGCGTACCGAAGTGGGGGTGATCAGCATCGTGCCATCGCCCAACGATACGCTGAGATTGCCGCTGGTGCCGGTAAATAGTCCCTCATGCAGCGACTCCAGGCAGATATCCACCATTTCCTGCCGCAGCTCCTTGTGGGAATACTCCATTTTCTCACCTCATTTTAAAACGAAATAATCATTCATTTTTCTCAGATCACCATTTCATAGGGGCCGAGCTGGCTGACCGCCAGATACTTTTTCAGCTCATAGGGGGAATAGATGCCCAGATCCGTCACCACACCGCGGATAAGCTGCGGCGGCGTGATATCGAAGGCGGGATAATACCCTTTTACGCCGTCCGCGGCAGTTTTCACCCCCATGGCCTCCAGTGTAAAGCGGGGATCACGCATCTCGATATGGACGGTATCCACCGTGGGATGCCCCTTGTCCGGAATACCGCTGATATACACCGGCACCCCCAGATAGTTGGCGGCAATGGCGATCTGGAAGGTGCCCACCTTGTTTGCCACATAACCGTCGCAGCAGATAGCATCGGCCGCGCAGGTAAACACATCCACATGCTCCTGCTGCATCACATAGGCCGGCATATTGTCGGTGATCACCGTCACGTCAAAGCCCATATCCCGGCATACAGTGGCCGTCAAACGCGCCCCCTGAAAATAAGGCCGCGTTTCCGGGCAGAACAGGCGGATGGTTTTTCCCTGCTCCCGGCATTTTTTCAGCATCATTGCCACAATGGTCTCCCCGAAGCACTGGGTCATCACCGTACCATTATCGGGAAATTTCTCCACCAGATGTGCAGCCATCTGCCCCACGCGGCTGTAGCGGCGGTTATTGGTCTCCACCGTATAGTCCCGGATGGCAAGCGCCACATCGTCCACGCCGCGTGCCAGAGCATCTCTCGCCGCCTCCAGACAGCCGCCGCAGATCAGCTGCATCCGCCCCACCGTGGTGGGCCGCGCGTGGGAGATCACATCCATGGCCTGCTCCAGATAGGCGATTTGCCGCTCCTTCGGCAGATCGCGGCACTCATGTGCCGCCAACGCCATACCCATGGCGGCAGCGGTAAAGGGCCCGGTGGACTGGGTCACCATATCCCGCAGTGCCTGCGCCACCTGCGCGTATGTGCGGCAGGTAACGAACTCCACACGGCGCGGGTACACACGGCGGTCCAGAATACGAACCTCGCCGCCGTCATACCACGCCACATTTTCATACTGCATCATAAAGGCAAGGCCCTTGTCAGCTCTCTCCATTACGCATTTTCTCCTATCCTTCAAGCACCATACAGCCGCTTTGCAGCAGCCTTGGCGTCCCACACGATCCGCTCCCGATCCAGGGTAAGAAATTCTCCGTTTTCATACAGCATCTGCCCGTCCGCCATGGTCATGCACACATCGCCGGCCTGCGCGCTGTATACCACCAGTCCCGCCGTGTCAAGGTGGGGGAGCAGATGGGGCCGGTCCAGATCGATGGCCATGATATCCGCCCGTTTGCCGCACGCCAGCACGCCGCTGTCCATCCGGCCCTGCAGCCGGGCGCCGTTGACCGTGGCCATCTCCAGCACCTGCGGCGCCGCCATCAGCGCGGTATCCTGCCGATAGCCGTTATGGATCACCGCCGCCAGGTGCATCTCCTCCAGCATGTTCAGATTATTGTTGCTGGCAGCACCATCGGTGCCCAGCGCTACGTTGACCCCCTCGGCCAGCAGCTCCGGAACGGGCGCAAAGCCGCTGCCCAGCTTCATATTGCTGGTGGGGTTGTGTACCACGCTGACGCCCTTTTCCCGCAGCAGCGCCCTGTCCTCCTCCGTCACCCATACGCAGTGCGCGGCGGCGCATGGCACGTCAAACACGCCCAGCTCGCTCATCCACTGCGCCGGTGTCCTGCCGTATCTGGCAAGGCAGTCCTTATGCTCGCGTTCCGTTTCGCTCAGGTGGATATGCATCCGCAAGCCGTTTTCCCGGCTCCATGCCGCCACGCCCGCCGCCACATCGCGGTTGCAGGTATACTCCGCGTGCAGGCAGCCATCGATGCGGATCCGTCCCTCGCCTGCGCCGTGCCAGTCGCGGTGCAGCTGCTCCTGTTTCCGAACACTTTCATTTTTCGCAAAAGTATCCGCCGGATCGAATGCCTGCACCGGATAGCACAGATTGGCCTTCATACCGCTGTCGCGGATCTGGGCCACCGTCTCCGGTGAAAAGAAGTACATATCGGAAAAGCTGGTGGTGCCGCAGGAAAGCATTTCCAGCAGCGCCAGCGCCGTACCGGCCCGGATATCCTCGCCGCTCAGCCGCTCCTCAATGGGAAACACACTGTCAAACAGCCACTTCTGCAAAGGGAGATCTGTTCCCACGCCGCGCAGCAGCGTCATGGCGGCATGGGTATGGGCATTCACCAGTCCCGGCAGCAGCAGCTTTCCGGACATATCCTTTTCCCGGTCAAATTCCCCCTCCGGCCGGACGGCGCCCACATAGGTGATAGACGGGCCATCCACAGCAAGATAGCCGTCCTGCAACACGCCGTCAGGCGTATAGATCCATGCATTTTTCAGCAGGGTTTTCATTTTTTCACATCCTTGCCAGCACCTTTTTCAGATAGGCGCTGAAATTGTCGGCCACCAGATGTCCCACCTCGTTGACCTCCTCATCGCTCAGCGGCTGATCCAGAATTCCCGCCGCCATATTGGTAATAACGGAAAAGCCCAGGCAGGGCAATCCGCAGTGCGCCGCGGTCAGCGCCTCGGTCACAGTGGACATGCCCACCGCGTCGCCGCCCAGCGTGCGGATGGCGCGGATTTCCGCCGCCGTCTCAAACTGGGGCCCCTGCATGAAGAAATAGCATCCCTCATGAAACGTCAGGCCGCTGTCCCGCCCACACTCTCGGGCAATGGCGCGCAGCTGAGGGCTGTACATTTTCTGCACATCGAAGAACCGGGGGCCAAACTCCGGAATATTGGGGCCGCGCATGGGCGAGCAGCCGGAAAGCATGATCTGGTCGCTGATGATCATGATATCACCGGGCTTATAGGCAAGGTTCACGCCGCCGGCGGCGTTGGTCAGAATCACCGCCCGGCAGCCCAGCAGCTTGAACAGGCGGATCGGCGCCGTCAGCTGCGGGAAATCATACCCCTCATAGGAGTGAAACCGCCCGGACATGCATACCACGCCCTTGCCGCCGATGGTGCCGCAGATCAGCTTTCCGGCATGGGTCGCCACAGTCGAGCGCAGGAAATGAGGAATTTCCTCATAGGGAATCACCACCGGGTTTTCCACCTGCGCGGCAAACGGCCCCAGCGATGAACCGAGAATCATACCGATCTCCGGCTGAAAATTCAGCTTTTCCCGGACGTATTCGGCGCTTTTGGCAAAGTATTCATAGGTATATTCCATCCCAACAGCCTCCTTATATGGATTGTAACCCGATTTTAGCACATTGGCCACATGGTGTCAATTTCACAGCCTTCCACAATTTTCGCGGTAAAACCGAATAGAAAGGACTTGCTTTTTTTAATTTTCATGATACAATAGCGTTGACAAATCTTAATGGAGGTACTCAAAATGGCTTATCAGATCAGTTCCGCTTGCGTCAGCTGTGGCGCTTGTGCAGACGCTTGCCCCGTGGGCGCTATCTCCCAGGGCGATTCCCAGTACGTGATCGACGCTGGCGCTTGCCTGGATTGCGGCACCTGCGCAGATACCTGCCCCAACGGCGCTATCAGCCCCGCTGAGTAAAATGCGTACATAAAAATGGCCGGTGCTTCAGCACCGGTCATTTTTCTTGCGTGTTTTCCCTTCCTGTGCTATACTGACAGCACTTATCGGGAGGAGGACTGTCCATGGAGCATTCAGAGTCCCTGTGGCCCGGCGGGCCGCAATACCTGTATGATGCGCAGTGTTTTCCCCCATCGACAGACTCTTTTTTGCTGGGCAGCTTTCCTACGCTGCGCCGCGGCGAGCCGGTCTGCGATCTGGGAGCCGGCGCAGGGCTGCTTGGCCTGCTGCTTCTGGCGCGGGAGCCATCGCTGACGGTGACCGGCATCGAGCGGGATGCCCATGCCTGCGCCATGATGGCGCGCAATGCCGCCGTCAATCAAATGCCTCTCATTCCGCTGGCCGCCGACCTGCGAAACCGTGAAGCCCTGCCGGCAGGCCGCTTCCGTCTGGCGGTATCCAATCCGCCCTATTTTTCGCCTCATACCGGCGCGGTAGCCGCCGGGGCCCGGGGCGGCGCCCGCGCGGAGCTCAGCGTTTCGATTGACGATGTTTTCGCCGCGGCGGAGCGGCTGCTGCAATGGGGCGGACGTTTTTGCCTGGTCTATCGGCCCCAGCGGCTTGCCGCTGTGTTTTCCGCCGCGGCCGCCCACATGCTGGAGCCGAAACGGCTGCGCCTGGTGCAGCACACGGCGCAAAGCGCCCCCGCGCTGGTGCTGCTGGAATGCCGCCGCGGCGGAAAGCCCGGCCTGAGCGTGGAGCCGCCGCTGCTGCTGCGGCTTGACGACGGCGGCGAGTCGCCGGACGTTCGCCGCGCCTACTTCAGAGATAAGGAGTGACCCACATGCCCGGAACATTATACTTGGTCGCCACCCCCATCGGTAATCTGGGCGACTTCTCTCCCCGCGCCGTAGAGACGCTGCAAAGCGCCGACTTTATCGCCGCCGAGGATACCCGCGTGTCGGTAAAGCTTTTGAACCATTTTTCCATTAAAAAGCCGCTGGTCAGCTATCATGAGCACAACCGCGCCGCCGCCGGGCAAGCCATTCTGGCCCGGCTGCTGGAGGGGGAGAGCTGCGCCCTCGTCACCGACGCGGGTATGCCCGCCATCAGCGACCCCGGCGAGGATCTTGTCCGCCTGTGCGCCGAAAACGGCGTTCCGGTGCTGGCCGTCCCCGGCTGCTGCGCCGCCGTATATGCGCTGGCCGTGTCGGGGCTGCCCACCGGCCGCTTTACCTTTGAAGGCTTTCTCCCTTCCGGAAAAAAAGAACGCCGCGAGCAGCTCCATGAGCTCAGCGGCGAGCAGCGCACCATGATCTTTCACGAAGCGCCCCACCGCCTGCGCGCCGCCTTAGCCGACATGGCAGAAGCCTTCGGCGGCCAGCGGCGGATTGCCCTGTGCCGTGAGCTGACCAAGCTCCACGAGGAAACCGTGCGCACCACGCTGGCCGATGCCGCAGCCTATTACGCCGCCAACGAACCAAGGGGCGAATATGTGCTGGTGGTAGCCGGCCGCGAGAAAACCGACGCTCCTGCCATCACGCTGGACGAGGGCGTGGCGCTGGTACTGCGCCGCCGTGAGGAGGGGCAGCGGCTGAAGGATGCCGTCCGCGCCGTGGCCGACGATACCGGATTGAGCCGCAACGCCCTGTACGACGCGACACTGAAGCGATAAACCGTCAAAAAAACCTCCCCGCCGTGCGGCGGGGAGGTTTTCCGCTTTTCAGCTGTTCTTTAAATCCTTGAGACAGCGGGGACAGATGTTTTTATCCTTGTATACCACCAGCTCTTTGCTGCTGTCGCAGAAGATACAACTGGGCCGGAACTTTTTCAATACGATTGTGGAGCCGTCCACATATATTTCCAAAGCGTCCTTTTCAGCGATCTCCAACGTGCGCCGCAGCTCAATGGGCAGCACAATCCGTCCCAGCTCATCCACCTTTCTGACAATACCAGTAGACTTCACGGAAATCTCTCCTCTGCACTGTTACTCACACCATATTGAGTTTCCTACTCACTCATGATGACATATTCTTACCGCTTTGTCAACTGCGCGTTGCCATTTTTACCAATATTTTTACAAATAATGTCATTCCATCTGTGCATATAGTGTGCACGAGGTGAGCACATCATGGCAATGTCCTATTTTCTAACCGGTCTTTTTGGCCTGTCCCTGCTTTTTGGCGCGATCAACGGCCAACTGGGTGCCGTATCCGCCGCCGCACTGGAGGGCGCAGGCGCCGCCGTGGAGCTGTGCCTTTCCATGGCAGGCGCCGTCTGTCTGTGGAGCGGCGTTATGACACTGCTGGACCGGGGCGGTCTGAGCGGCAAGCTATCCTGGCTGCTGCGC